>PJUD01000018.1_pt1 | contig 293652 bp, 266 predicted proteins | sample 1512341 | NCBI WGS metagenome assembly PJUD01 (sample SAMN08177675, study PRJNA422409) | Feces metagenome, whole genome shotgun sequencing project. | isolation source: Chicken feces (3) enriched on wood chips: beechwood xylan treatment | host: Gallus gallus | place: USA: Madison | collected...
GGGTCGCGAGTTCGAATCTCGTTTTTCGCTCACCTGCCTAGGTGGTGGAACTGGTAGACACGCAGGACTTAAAATCCTGTTCCCGTTAAGGGAGTGCGGGTTCGATTCCCGCCCTAGGTACAAAAAGAGACGCCGAGTATCGGTTGTCTCTTTTTTTTTACACCAATATAACCCTTTGCTCCAAAAGTTGATATTAGGCCATTTCGAGTTCGATTTGAGCGCAATACTTCGATTAATATCATCGTAGCATAATTTTTATGTTTCCAATTTGGGTTTTTAGAAAAATTAATCGTAATATTGCAATAACATTATGGGACTTACTAAGACAGAAATATTCACAGAAGAGCAGAATCAGCTCGCCACAATGCTCAAAGCGTTGGGCCATCCTGCCCGTATTGCGATTCTTCAATCCATCATCCGTGCAAATTCGTGTATCTGTGGTGATCTGGTTGAGGAACTAGGATTGGCACAGCCAACAATTTCCCAGCACCTTAAAGAATTGAAGAATGCGGGTATTATACAGGGCACCATTGAGGGTGTACGGGTATGCTATTGTATTGAACCGAAAGCCTGGAAATTATTGAAAACAAACCTGGCAGCTTTCTTTGACTCTTATAAAGAGAACACAAACTGTTGCTAAAAAAATTTATATCAATTAATCGTTAAATTGCAATATAACATGAACAACTCCGCATTTATCAACTGGGAAACGTTTAAAACGCAGCTCCAGCAAAACCCGAATCAAATTTTACAATTTGAATATGCAGCAGGTAAATGGGTAGATCCCTCCTACCATATCACAGAAATCAAACAGGCTCCGATCGTATCCGTCGATTGTGGTGGCGTAATGAACTCCTGGACTGAAATCATTGTCCAACTATGGGAACCAAGGGAATCAGAAGAAGGCCGTGCAATGCAAGCAAGTAAAGCGATGTCTATCGTGGATATCGTTGAAAAGAAATTACCGCTTAATCCCAATGCTATTGTAAAAATTGAATTTGGCAACTCGCAGTTCGATACACGCCAAATGTATCCGGGTAATTTTACCGTGTCCGGACAAGATTTAATCGTTAACCTTACTCCAGATTATACCCAGTGCAAAGCCATTAACCGCGGGGGAAGTTGTGGCACCACGTCAGCTGGAGAAGAATGCTGCGCCCCCGTTGCCAAAGCCGAACCTGTAAAGCTGGAAATGGTTAATCTGGCTGCTGATGGCCCAGTTTGTAAACCTGGTGGCGGCTGCTGCTAATCAAGAACTTAAAAAATGGAAAAAATATTGGTACTCTGCACCGGCAACAGTTGCCGCAGCCAAATTGCAGAAGGATTTTTAAGACATTTCGCAGGTAGCCGAGCCGAGGTTTATAGCGCCGGCATAGAAACGCATGGCGTTAACCCAAAAGCCATTCAGGTTATGGCTGAAGCCGGCATTGATATCTCATCCCACACCTCTAATCATGTCAATGAGTATGCGGCAATAGACTTTGACTATGTAATTACGGTCTGTGATAATGCCAAAGAGAGTTGTCCATATTTTCCTTCAAGGGCTAAAAAACTACATTACAATTTCCCAGACCCGGCAAAAGCTACCGGGACGGAGGAAGAAGTTATGAATGAATTCAGAAGGGTACGTGATCTTATCAAAACATACAGTGCTGAATTTGTAGCGGAAAATCTCGATAAATAAACATACCCACTAACAAAAAAATATGTCAGCCAACAACTGCGCCCCAGCACATGAAAGGAAAAAATTGAGTTTCCTCGACCGATACCTTACCTTATGGATTTTCCTGGCGATGGCAATCGGAGTATCTATTGGATTCCTTTTCCCGTCTTCGTCTGATTTTATCAATTCTTTCTCCAGCGGCACCACCAATATTCCACTTGCCATTGGCCTGATCCTGATGATGTATCCACCACTTGCCAAGGTGAAATATGAAAATATGGGCAAGGTATTTAAGGACACAAAGATACTGGGGGCTTCCCTACTCCTGAACTGGATCATAGGGCCTATTTTAATGTTTATCCTAGCTATTGTATTTCTGCGGGACTACCCCGAATATATGATCGGCCTTATTCTTATCGGGCTAGCCCGCTGCATTGCAATGGTCGTTGTATGGAATGAGCTGGCAGAAGGAAACCGCGAATATGCTGCAGGACTCATCGCCCTCAATAGCATTTTTCAGGTTTTATTGTACAGCGTCTATGCTTATATCTTTATCACCGTTCTGCCCCCAGTATTTGGGATGAAAGGTCTTGATGTCAATATTTCGATCGGTCAGATTGCGGAAAGTGTCGGAATTTATTTGGGCATTCCCTTTGCAATGGGCATAATCAGCCGTTATGGCCTGATTAAGTTAAATGGAAAAGAATGGTTCCAAAGCAAATTTGTACCGCTGATCTCTCCCATCACCTTAATCGCATTATTATTTACAATTGTAGTCATGTTCAGCCTGAAAGGTGAACTGATCGTTCAGATTCCTATGGACGTTGTCAGAATTGCGATTCCTTTGGTGATCTATTTTGCCATTATGTTCCTGGTGAGCTTTTTTATCGGTAAACGAATGGGCGCAGATTATTCCAAAAATGCAGCCATTTCTTTTACAGCTTCCGGTAATAATTTTGAGTTGGCTATTGCAGTTGCTATTGGCGTCTTCGGCATCAACAGTGGCCAGGCATTTGCCGGTGTTATAGGTCCACTCGTGGAAGTGCCCGCATTGATTGCCTTGGTCAATATAGCTTTTTGGTTAAGAAAGAAATATTACAAAGGCCAGGTGGTATAGCCCAAGAAAATTATTTATTGCCAGAAAATTGATAAATTAGTTGATATGTTCCATTCAGCTCATTCTCGCAGGCACTGGCCTACACTCCTGCTGTCCGTACTCTTCTCCTTAAATGGCTTAGACCTCAGCGCACAGTTGTTTCATCAGGACAGCTTAAAATTAATAGCCCGACAGTTTGCCTTTACCGAAGGGCCGGCAGTGGACAAGACCGGAGACATCTATTTTACCGACCAGCCCAATAACAAAATCTGGAAATATAGCACCAAAGGGCAACTTTCGCTTTTTAAAGATTCTGCAGGCCGCGCAAATGGACTTTACTTTAACCATCAGGGTCAGCTCCTTGCCTGTGCCGACGAAAAGAACGAGATCTGGTCAATCAGCAAAGATGGTCAGGTTACCGTCCTGCTGACCGCTATCGACGGAAAGAAACTGAATGGTCCAAATGATCTATGGGCAGACAAGAAAGGGGGCATCTACTTTACAGACCCCTTTTATCTGCGCGATTATTGGACCCGGAAAAAGCCAGAAATAGCGGGGCAGAAAGTCTACTACCTTCCTCCAGGAAAAGCGAAAAAACCCATCGTAGTAGCTGATGATGTAAGCAAGCCGAACGGCATTGTCGGCTCGCCAGATGGAAGATACCTCTATGTCGCAGATATCGAACGGAATAAAACGTATAGGTACACCATTGAATCTGACGGCAAGCTCAGCGGACAGACAGCGCTTATCGATAAAGGATCTGACGGGATGACATTGGACCATCAAGGAAATATTTACCTAACGGGCAAAGGCGTCTTTATTTATAGTCCGACCGGTCTGCAGATCGGCCATATTGAAGTAAATGAACCATGGACATCCAATGTCTGTTTTGGGGGTAAAGATCGTACGGTTTTATTTATCACCGCTTCAACAGCCATCTATAAGATCCCCATGTATACCCAGGGAGTGGATTAATACCAACGAAAGAAAAAACATTTTTTATAGGAGCTCGTCAGATTTATGATATTTTTGAATGTTTAATTAACCGTATGAATAACCTCAAACAGTATATCAGAGACAAAAATTGGGTAGAAGTACTGAACCACTGTAAAGTGCTCAATCCCGATGAACGTACAGCAACTATAGCATATTTACATGCCTTGGATATTGATCGCGATATTTTAGCAAAGGATGACGGTAGTTTACAAGGACCGGCACGACTTGATTTTTATGAGAACCGTCAACAGGTCTACGCCACGCTCAATTTTGCACTTATTGCCTGTACCCGCCAATTTGAGGATATCGCTAAAATTAAACGCTTAAATGGAACTTGGCAATTGTGCCCATTGAGGTCCTACTTAAGCAATCCAACCATCGGCGTAGAACCCTTAATGGCCTTTTATCGGCTTTTTCTGCCCGACTATCTGCACAAGATCGTTAAGGTTTCACAAAAGGAACGTTTCGACGGTATTGATTTCAAGGTACTATGGGCATTTTACCAACAAGGTTGGATCACCTTTGATGAAAGCTATTTTGTTGCTCGTTTGTTGACAGTAGATACCTATGACAGAAATACAGAAGAGGAGGCCGATTTTTTATTGAAAAATCCTGCGGTAATCGACAACGTATTTCTACAATTCCAACGATATGAAATTCCAGTACTCGACCTTTCCAAATGGGAAGCACGTACGGGATATGTCTGTAAAAAAGTGACCGAATATTGGACCGAAGTCATACAGATCATGCAGGAGAAGGGCTATGTATTTGACCGCGCTATTATTCCAGATTTAATGGAATCCTTACTCAATAACTGGAAGAAGCCACATTTAGATTGGCATATCCGACTTTTGGGCATATTTAATACAACACAACAGGATTACCTACAGCAACAACAGCTCTTGTTCTCGCTACTGAATACCTCGAATACAAGCCTTATTAATTTTTCGGTCAGACAGATCAAGACAATCTATAAAATGGAAGGTTTTGATGAAAATGGATTTATTGATCATGTGAGTACTATTTTCCCAAAGGAGAAAATAGAAAAATCACTGCTGCTGTGCTTGGATATCCTCGAACACCTGCTGAAAAAAGAAGAATATAGATCGCTTGACATTTCCGCAGATCTATCCATGCTGTTACTCCAGACTGATTCAAAAGTACAGGAAAAAGGTGCTCAGCTTTTAGTAAAACAGGCTGATCCGGAAGTCTTGAAAGATCTCGTTGAACCCCACCGCAGTAATTTAAAACTTAAGACCCTCGAAATTCTCGGCTTGGCGCAGGCGACTCCCTTCGTGGCAGATACCGCCATGGCAGACCCCGCGTTTGAAGAGTTGGCAGAACAACTGGTGCAGGTCACGATTCCTTCAACTTGGGATGCTTTGTTATTTCAGATCGGTCATTTCATCAGAACGAAGTCTGCTCTAGATTTCGACCTCTTCCTCGAAGGGCTGAATCAGTTGCAGAACGATATCCCTAACGACTACAAAAGGCAATTGAAACCCTATTGCAAACAGCTGTTCAGTCGTTTTTGGGACATTGACTACATGCGCTCTTTCGCTGATTTTATGCATTATTGGATTGGCGAAAATAGCGGCGAAAAAACTGGCCATAAAAGTGATAGTATTCCCTTTGCACAGCATAAGCTAGATTGGATGCGACAAAAACTCGCCAGCAACAACTGCTTGCCATTTCTGTCGACACCGAGTCACCTCCCCTTTTACCTGCACCCTAACGTACTGATAAAACGCCTACTCGCGTATGAACAAAAAAAGGTTGCCATTGAAATAGAAGATCTAATCGTCGCCTGTAACAGATTGTTATATCAACAGACAGATGAAGAGACTATTCGTCTTGTAAAGACCTTAAAGGGAAATTACGCTTCTGCGATGCAGTACTTTCTGGGAGCTAAAGACCAGGTTAGGCCCACAGCAGATGTATTGGCACTCTGGGCGCAAGTAACACGGATCAAACAGCCCGATCAGGTATTTCCGAAATTTGAACATACTTCAGCCAAAAGCTATCCCGCTGTCGTAAATCCATTTGAGATCACATTCGAAATTGTCGTCGACAAAAACGAATACGCAACCTGGCACAGAATGTTTCTGGAACACAACTGGAATTATACCTGGTGTAGACGGGAAGAAACCAAACATTACCCGCCGTTATTCTATCATACAGCACCTTTTTCGAGGACATTTCGAGAAGCCATAGCCTTTCAACTCAGCTTAACACCTCAATACATTGGTCCGCTGTTATGCCGTTATATCCCAGACACCGCTTCAGGCAATGAAGTCCCGGAAATGGAAAACTGCCTATACCCGATGCAGTTCGTGATGGATAATCGCCTGGAGGTACGCGGCAGCGGATGGCTCTATATTGCTGTTTGTTTATTGTTTGAAAAGAAGATCTCGAGAGATCTGGCGACAGAATATGTGCAGTTTGCACTTTTAAATAAAAAACAGGATCTTTCCTACCTTGCTGATATCATCGGTAGGCTACTTGCTGCCGGATATGCACCTGTTAACAGGTTTATCGAATATTTAGATCGCCCATTTGTAGCGCAGCAGATCAAAAAGTTCCAATTCGTATGTCTGGAAAAAACCTTGGAACATCTGGATGGCGAGCGTCTCCCTGTAAACAGCAAGAAATTGGTCGCTCATTATGTTGAGGTTTCGGCCCAACTTCAAAGCGAAGTAAATCAGGTATTTTTAAGTAAAGTAAAACACAAATGAATGTAGACTTTGATTATCAGTATCAGTATCAACATACTTCTACGATCGCTATGGGGAGTAAGGATAAATCGTTCATCCTGGCACATTGTTCTGAAATCGAACAGGACAATCAGGTTCACTGCTTCTTTCATGGCAGCATTATCAATTCATTTGTTGCTTCAAAATGTTTAAGTACACTCGGTAAAACGGTACGTTCTCATTTTGCAATTAGCCCAGATCAGCGCGTCAATATGCGCGACCCGATCGTTTCTGTCGGTAATGGCCAGCTTCATTTTGAAGCATTTTCATCCTGCAACAGTGTTTACGCGCGCATTGACGTGCTGCAAACAGGAATTGACGGGGAGTTTATTCAAGCTGGCTGTACCAATGTTGATTTTAACGATGTAACGATCCGAGCTTTCAATACTGTTGGCCGCACCGATAAATTGATTGTAGGCGTTGGTTCCAATGAGCTTAAAGTCATCACTGCGCGCGCAGAGACTACAGAGAAAAAAGTGAGTCTACCCGATCGCTGGATTAAAGGACTGGGCAATGTCCAAGTCTACTTATCGCAAATGGAACTTGCCTTTCAATTGAACAGAATTGAAGCCTTGCAGCTCTTTAAAGCTATACCTAAAAGCGCGGTTAAGCCCGAATACTTTTTATCTAAATCGGGCAAGAGCTATACTTTTTCTGCTGTTGCCAAGCCCAACAGTTTAAAAATAGGTGGCATTCATCGGCTCAATCTAATCGAAAACCTACTTATACATGTAGACAGTGTCTCATTCTATAAACACGAAGATCAGCAAAGTACAGCGGTAGTACTTGATTTTAAAGACATACAAATGCTGTTCCTACTTTCCGAAAGCGTCTATCGCGGTTTTTCTGGTGAAAGTAAGCATATCGAAAACCTTATTGTCCAACTGCCGGAAGAATGGCTCTTGGGTATCAATAATTATTTTAAAACCAATGAGGTTTTTCAACCTACGCTAGTTTCCATAGAACATGACATTCAGCTCGGCACCATGGCAACCATGCAAGCCTCATTATCCAGTATGGGATTATTGGGTTACGATTTGTGGAGCAACAATTATTTTTACAGAAAGCTTCCCTTCAAACTTTCACGCTTAAAACGCTTTAATCCAAGGTTACAAAATGCCGTTAAGTTGATTGATGAAGATGCTGTGCTGCTCCTGCAACATGACAAAAATGGTATTAAGGCCGAAGTAAAAGGTAGTGCGAACCTGAGCCATATTGTCGTCGGTAAAGGGAATGATCTACAATGTACCTGTTCCTGGTTTACGAATAACAGGACAAATAGGGGGCTCTGCAAACACATCCTGGCGGTAAAGATGAAGCTGAGAAGCCCATCGTACAATGGGCCTTCTTGTATACTCTCCCCTGATCAATGCGATTAAACCAGTTTTATTATTCTAGGGCTGCTGTTCTAAAGAAATAATGCGCTCTCCATTTCCCACACTGATGGCAAATTGCAAATTTCTGGCTTTATTTCCTTCGTTCCTTTTCAATGATATGCTGATTGACTTACTCGTTAACTTTTCAACGACAAACCATTCCGATTCGAACTTTCTGATATTTCCCACAGCACTATCGGCACCTATTGGAGCTGCATCACGCCAACACTTGACTTTGGGTTCCTTAAACTCGGTATGTTCTCCATTGATATAAAGTCCAAATTCATCAAACCACCAGGTTACATCATTTGCAGAACTGATTACTGTATCTACAGAAGCATTTGAAAAGATGTGCGTATTATAATCAAATTTAGGTGCTTCGTATTCTCCTTCTACTTTTTTGCAAGATGCGATAAAAGAACAAATACTTGTTATACTTAGTATTATGTAAAGAAATTTAAGAGTCTTTTTCATTTATAATTATTTATCGGTATATACAATAAAATTCCCACTCATGTGGATATGTTTTTGGGGCATCATCCGTCCAGTGCGGAGAGTTTAATACAGTTAAGAAATACCCATTTGTTGATGGCCCCCAACCATAATTAACATGTATCATATCTGTTCCATCTGAAAAGACGCGATAGCCATCAGCGAGATAAGCATGTCCTGTTCCTTTGGGTATTCCTAAAAAATCTTTTTCTGTACGAGAACCTATTAATATTATGCCGTTACTGTACGTTCTTAAAGTTTTTTTAATATCAGCCTTATTCCTGCTTATATTCATACCAAAATCACTGAACAATTTTGCTCCGTCAGATGTACGAGCACCACTACCGTCAGACGTATACTTCATATCTACTGCTACACCAATCTCTCGCATAAACCTACCTACAATATCCGCTTGATTTGGGAATAGTTCCAAAAATCCCCTATTTCGGAAATGAATTAAATCATCAAAATTTAGTGGAACGTTATTGAACATTCCGATGTGTCTTGTAACTGTAAATGCTTGTGCTACGGCTGTTGCCACACAACCTGAAGGATAATGAGAAGGTGTATAACGGTCGAAAGGATCTCCCGACTGCCCCCATTGAACGGGTACTTTGGGAAGCACCTCATCAACAAGTGTTACTGGACCTTTAGTAGATCCACCATCACTCCCATCGTTTGGAAGATCAACTGGTGGAAAAATTAATGTTTCTGGTGAATTGTTATAATCAAGTGCTGAAAGTAGGAATGAAAAGATTCCGATATTCGCTTGCTTATTGTTTAGTATATTCTCGAAAGAAAAATCATTATTATCTAAAATTGCCAATACGGGCAAACATGCTTTATTCCTTGATACAATCATTCCCCCGTCTTCATTTGGAACATAATAAAGTAATGTATCACCTGTACTAGATTTTCCGTTAAAATTGACTTGAGCACCTTGTAACATACCGACTGTTAAAGCCTTAACTTTTCCTATTGAAGAAAAAGACTTATTAGCCTTCAATGGGGTTTCAGAATGTAGAAGCTGATAATTTGATGCGAGGCTTTTCGCCTCAATAATTGTCCTGATTTCTACATTTTTCTGGTTCTCAATTACAGGAAAATTATTCTTCGAACAGCCTCCTAATAACGCCGCTATCAATGTAGCTAACACAAATAGTTTATTCATTTTGGTATTTTAATTTTAAATCAACTCATTTCAACTTAAAAAGTTAAAAGAATCAAACAGTTAGTGCATGTAGATCTATTTAGAGGGATCTACAAATTCCTCTTGTTGATGCTTTCGCGTAAACTAGATCGCTAAACAGTGCATATTTCTTGCGCAAGAAACAGTTAATTCGAAAAAGACAGCTATTACCCCAATATAGTTTCGATACTTACTAGTTAAAAGAAATCGAAAATTATTAATAAAATCTCATCGAATAGCAAATCTATTATCCTAAAATATATAAAGTGGTAACATTTGCTTTTTTATATTATTTCTTTCATATCATTTTTTTTACATCGCTTTTTTGTATTAATAACCAGAAACTTATCAACACCAAAGAAAAATGGGGTAATTAATTATAGTTTAATTAACTATATTAGAATTCACACTAATTAAATTTTGGCAAGAATAGAAAAAATGCCAGGCATCGCTTCAATGGAATCAAAAGAAAGAAAACCCTATAAAGGGCAAAAAAGAAATGTTGAGCAAAAAAAAATGCTATTTAAAGCGGCCGTCGGACAATTAATTAAATCCAAAGGTGTCGAAAGTCTCACACTAAATAAAATTGCAACCGAAGCCTCATTAAGTAAAAATTTGATTCATCGTTATTTTGGAAACCATAAAAACCTAATCGATCAATACTGTGAAGAAACAGAGTTTTGGCTTAATAAAGCATATCCTTTACAAACGTCCACGAAAAAAGAACACGTTACGTTGTTTAAAGATTCTTTAAAGCAACAATTTCTTTCCCTGAATACCAATCCAGAAGCACGTAAGCTTATGCTGTGGGAAATCACTGAAAATAACTTGAATACCTTAAATCTAGCGAGAAAAAAGGAAGAACTTGGTGAAATTTATCTAAAAGAATCAGATAAACTATTTTCTGATACAGTTGATATCCGAGCGATCTGTGCCATTCTTGTTGCAGCAGTCAATTATCTTGGTGCTCGAGCTGCAGTTCAAGAAAGTGCATTCTGTGGAATAGTACTGAAAGTAGAAGAAGATAGGCTATTCAATATGATCGATCTAATAATCGACTTGATCATAAAATAAACCAATTTTCCGCATTTGATTTCTCCTTCTTCCCTTGCTTCACCTGTGCCGTATTATCTTCTTTACATCTCGTTTTCGGAAGGTCAATAATCAGCCCAAATTCATCCGATATTTCGTAACTTGCCATACACCGCAGCATTTTAAAATGGACTGTTTCCAATGTTATTTTTTCAATTATCAGCACAGATGTCCCCTTTGTAATGCTCGATCGTTTGATGGTAAATACTAAAATTTAAAAACGATGAAAGAATTTATGCTAATCTTCCGGTTAAAGGCCGGCGCTGATTTCAAGCCTTCTCCAGCACAAATGCAGGAGCGTATGAACTGGCTGGCCAGTATTGCTGCTCAGGAAAAATTGGTTGAGCAGAAATGCCGAAATTATGCATTGGCGTACTGATGACGAGCGTGTCCGCCGCATTAATTCGCTCAATTAAATCATTCGCATAAACCAATGACTCAATCGAACAGTAATCTGGCGTATCTACTGGGGTATAAAATCCCTGAATCATCTCATGGGTATACAGAGGCGGAGGTGTATCAACCAGATCCCATGTGACAACCGAGGTTGAACCGTATTTTTTTCTGATACGATCGATAATTTCTTTGCCCAAATTTGTGCTATAGGAGCTGTCTGCTCTTGCACTTGATGTAATGTGTAAAATGGTCTTCATTCGTTTTAACGATTTTACGACTTAACGACCAAGAAAAACAAAAGGGGACACTCCATTCTTCGAAATAACATCCAATCCGAACATCACTCTCGTTCCGATCACCCAATTCAACCTTAACAATGTACCAATCGCTCTCTCTTCTTACATTTCATTATCCGCACTTACCTGTGCTTTATAGCGATCAATCTTTTGGTAAACCTTGTTAAAAAACATTTTCTTGTCCCGTGTTCCAGCCGTATTTAACAACCTGGAATTTTTGAGCTGATGCTGATAGAAATTGAAGGCGTGTCGACAGCTGTCTTTATCATTGGTAATGAAATAGCCCAGCATCGTATGCGGAACGAATAATGACTTTCTGTCGTTATTTCCAACTAGGACATTATTGTTTAAAATCAATAGCTCATGGTAGTACAGCTGGTACTGGTCATTGTTTGGCACACAACTTTTCTCTAGTGAAAACAGCAGTTCTTTAAGCTGCTCACAGAGCATCTTTCCGTTTTCGGCGGTCAGTAAGCCGGCCTGGGAAAAATAGATGATCTGCTGGAGTGTACTGTTAATTGTGGTATCATTCCAGATCTCTTTCACCCGGATGGACGAATAATAATCGTAAAGCTTCTGGCCCCTACTATCGATCGGTGTTTTCGACGAAAAAGATTCGAAAGACAATTCCAAACCGTCTGGACTCAATAAATTGAGCCATACATATTTTTTGAATATGGATAAAAGCCCTGTATTGATGGTATAAAAGATCGGAATATCCTTTGCCGAGTAATACAGATAAGTCTGAAAATTCGGTTCAAACTCCGTTAACGATTTAAACGAATGCTCCAGATAATTTGACAGATCATTAAAGGATTGGATTTCCGCTGTTTTTTTTACTAGGATGTGGTCACTTTGCTGAAATAGCTTATCCAAAGAAAGTGAAAAGCGATTTGCAAGCTGCACCGTCTCTCCTATTGAAAATTTGCTCTTCATTGAAATTCTGCGGTGCGCCGCATCATAACTAATATCAAGCGCGTCTGCAATCACCTCAATAAGAGATTTCGAGGGATCAATTTTCCGCTGTATTTCCTGAATCAACTTTTCCTGATACATAAGCCAATTATTTGCGATAATCACAAAAATAAAAATTTATATTATTGTTTCTCACAATTTTAACTGCGATTATCACAATAACTTTGGAAGACGATAAACATATATTTTATTAAAAGCCAGCTATGAAAACCGTATTAAATAAACAAGAGGAATTCGCAAGCCGATTTCCGACCTTGACAGACACCCGTCTATCGCCATCGCTCTTCCAGGGCAACATTGAAAACTTCATCGGCATGAGTCAAGTCCCTACAGGGGTCATCGGCCCCCTTAAAGTTCATGGCACTTCAGCCAACGGAAATTACCATATTCCCCTTGCCACAACTGAGGGTGCATTGGTTGCATCCTATCATCGCGGATCTAAAGCCTGTTTGCTCGCCGGCGGGATTACATCGATCTGTCTGCAAGAAGGAGTTCAGAGAAGCCCCGTATTCAAATTTGAGAACATCAAGGATTTAAGTCTTTTTGTTTCCTGGTTCCTTTCAGAAAAAGAAAACTTTCAGGAAATCATCAAACGCACAAGCAGATTTGCTAAGTTAACCGATACCCGCATACAGATTGAAGGCAACCATTTAACCATATCCTTTGAATATTTCACTGCCGATGCGGCCGGCCAGAATATGGTTACCATCTGCACAGAGGCCATCTGCCGGTTTATGATTGACTCTTGTCCTATTAAGCCCAGTCACTGGTTTATTGAGGGAAACAGCTCGGGAGACAAAAAAGCGACCGCCGCGGCTTTCAATCATGTCAGAGGTAAAAAGGTAACAGCTGAAATAACGTTACCGGCCAACATCGTGTCCGAAATTCTCAAAACTTCAGCCGAGCTGATGGATCGTTATTGGCGTACGTCCACCATGGGTGTTATCCAAAGTGGAGCTATAGGTGCACAGGGGCATTATGCCAATGGATTGGCCGCTTTGTTTTTGGCAACGGGTCAGGATGTCGCCTGCGTCGCCGAAGCGGCAACGGGTATCACGCGAATGGAGCAGAATAAAGACGGCTCCCTCTATGCTGCCGTGACTTTACCCAATCTTATTGTCGGCACTATCGGTGGTGGAACAGCACTTCCGACCCAAAGAGAGTGCCTGGAAATGATGGACTGTTATGGCGAAGGGAATGCCATAAAATATGCCGAAATAGCTGCAGCCCTTGCACTCGCCGGAGAATTATCTATTGCCGCGGCCCTTTCGGCAGGTCATTTTACACAGGCACATCAAAAATTAGGCAGAAAAAAATCACTATAAAATGGAAACTAAAAAAGAAAACAGATGGAATGTGCCCAATGCACTTTCGGCCTACCGTATACTGGCATTACCCTTTATCAGCTATGCCCTTTTAACAGCAGACAGGGATCTCTTTATCCTATTACTGTCCATCAACCTGATTAGCGATATCCTCGATGGATTAATCGCCAGGCTATTTAACCTTCAGACAGAATTTGGCGCCAAAATAGATTCGATCGCAGATATCGGAACATACCTCATGGCATTCATCGGCATGATAACATTGGAAAAAGGATTTGTAATGGCCTATAAAATCGAATTTATCCTACTTATTGCCCTGTGGATTGTTCCCCAGATCTATGCTCTTATCCGATTTAAACGCTTTCCCAGCTTCCATTTATGGTCCTATAAATTAACAGGCTATCTTCAGGGCATATTTATCTTTAGCTATTTTGTACTCGGATTTAACAGCTTTTATTTCCACATAATGCTAACCGTAAGTTATTTGGCCTACCTGGAAGAATTAATCCTCGTGATTATTCTCCCGAAGTTACAATCCAATCTGAAAAGTATATTCCTTATCCAATTACAAAAAAAAGCTTAATTATGTATGTATTGATGGCGAATATAGTGTTGTTATTTTTTGGTATCGGGGCATTGGTCACGGGCTATCTCAATAAGAATAGTCAAGTTGCACAAGCCAGGGAACGCTGGTTAAAACTAGGTTTTTACTTCCTGATTTTGATCCTTGTCTTTTTTTCCATTTATATGGACTATGTCAGACTTTTGGCTATTTGCATTGGAATAGTTGGTTTCTACGAAATTGTCAAGGCCCACCTATATTCAGAACGACCGCTGCTATTCTTATGTCCTGTACTGGTCCTTTATCTCGCTCTTATAGCGGCGTTTATAAACTTCGGGCATAGGGCATCGACAGAAAAGGTTTGTTTTATCTATTTTATGGTGGTAATTTTTGATGGTTTCAGCCAGCTCTGCGGTCAATTATTCGGTAAAAGGAAACTTATTCCCTCGATTAGTCCCAATAAAACTGTTGAAGGTTTAATTGGCGCTTTGGTCATTGCTACTGGTACCAGCCTTTTCCTCTTTCCATCCATCGACCTGTCCATCACGCAAACTTTAAAGACCGCCCTTTTTATTTGCATTTCCGCATTGCTGGGCGATCTATTGGCTTCGTGGTACAAACGAAGCTGTCAAATTAAAGATTACGGCACCCTCATTCCAGGGCATGGCGGAATACTGGATCGATTTGACAGCTTTATATTCAGTGGAGCTATGTACGGACTAATTTATCTTTAAAAACAAGATTATGAAAAACGATTTAGAGAACATGCTCCTGTTAGGCACCCTTTTCTTGTTGCTATTCGGACTTGCTGAACTATTGTATCAACAGTTTAAGGTCAAAGCAGAGTTTACCCGAAAACTCGTTCATGTAGGTACGGGGATAATCTGCATATCATTTCCGATTTTGATCAGCAGTCACTGGTCTGTTTTCATCCTATGCGGATTGTTCACTTTGATATTATTGCTGTCCATCAAGTTCGATTTATTGAATTCTATCCATGCAATCGACCGAAAATCTGTCGGTAGCCTGGCCTATCCTGCTGGAGTCTATCTTTGCTTTCTCGCACAGACATTGTTAGACAAAGGAGCTATTTTTTATTATTTGCCCTTGCTCACCTTGGCAATATGTGATCCGATGGCAGCATTATCTGGCAAAAAATGGCCTTATGGTGCTTACCGTCTATTTGGTGCACGAAAAACACTACTAGGATCTGCAGTGTTCTTTGTATGCGCTTTGATTACCGTCGTTGTAATTGGACACTGTATGCAAGAGCCAAGCCTGCACATGAGCGAAATCACCATGATATGTACCCTGGCTCTCGTCGTGACCATAGCCGAAGCATGTAGCAAAGACGGTTACGACAATATAAGCATTCCAGTCAGTAGCATGCTCAGTCTGTATATGCTATTTCCCTGATAGCGAACAGTCCAAAAATCTTAATTTCGTTTGCAAAGTTATTGAATACGAATTCTTTGGCTATATTTATGCTATCATTGTTAGATCTATATGAAATCAACTCCTTTAAAAGTTATTTTTTTTTTCATTCTCACGATACAATTTTGTTTCGGACAAACTTCTCAGGACTCAATTTTAAGCAGCAACCCTTTGAAAACTTCGCTGGATAGCTTAGTTCAACGGTCGGCAAAACACTATCTACTATCCCCGATTACCGTTGACCTATCAATCGGAATAATAACAGGCGATTTAGCACAGCAATACCATTTTCACCGTGGTAAGGGCAATTTGAGTCGTACCAATACCATTTTCGGTTTAGGTTCCATTGCAAAAACGTTCGTCGGCATAATGCTTGCGCAGGCCGTCATCGAAAAGAAAGTAAATCTTGATGATGATATCCGAAAATATTTGCCTGGGGATTATCCAAATTTGCAGTATAAGGGGCATCCTGTTCGACTGGTAGATCTGGCAAACCACACTTCAGCCCTACCATCGATGTCGAGAAATTATGATGATAAATATCTCGATAGCATCACCAAATTGCCCCAGAAAGCATTTCGGGAGTTTTACCGTGTTTATACCGCCGACAGCCTGTTCCGGGATATGCGCAATTTTGTGCTTGATACGGCTCCTGGCACAAAATTCCGCTACAATGGAAATGCGATGATGGTGTTGATTGCCCTATTGGAACGAGTTTATCACAAACCCTACAACGATCTGGTCACTTCATATTTAAAAGATCAACTGGGCATGAAGGATACAAAACCACAGCTCTCGGCAAAGGATGAGCAGCGGCTCATCGCCGGTCATGATGACCGAGGAAAAGTGTTGCCCTTTATTCCAGACTATGGTTACAGAGCTGCTCCCTCCATGTTTTCAACACTCGGTGATATGCTCGAGTATGCATCCGCTAATCTAAAGAACAACCATGCAGCCATCGCACTAAGCCATAAAACTACGTTTACAAGGCCCGACGGTATGCACATGGGATTGGGTTGGATGATGGATAAGGAGGAAAATGGTCTCTCCTACCTTATGCACACAGGGCGCGACGGCTGTGGCTTCACTGCACTATGCTACCTATACCCCGAAAAGAATACCGCTATTATCATCCTTGCAAACGATAGTAGCGGCCAGGACAGATTAGCTGAACTGAAGGATACACTGCTCACAAATATGCTAAAACTCCGTAATTCAAATTCGTTTCAAACGCACTAACATGACACGGACTAGGCTTACGAATAACTAATGCCGCCGTCCGGCTTGCGCATAGATTCAACCGAAGTAAAAAAGGTTGCTTATTTTTTATCGGCTTACAGAAAAACAGCTTTTAATGTCAAAATTATACGGCTAATTTTCAAATTATCATTTGTCCCGATGGGTCTACAAAAATATTTGAAACCGCATCAGTTCGTTCATATTCTTGCACTGCAGTTTTCGAAGCAAATTGCGCCGGTGAGTCTTTACCGTTTCGCAGGATATGCTCAGGATATCCGCAATATTTTTATTGGCTTTTCCCTGCAAGATCAGCGTCAGGATCACTTTCTCCTTTGCAGTAAGCAGCATATAGTTTCGAATCCCCGCTGAAAAAAAACGCCGGTTTTTGATAACTTTAAGAATATCTAGCAGATATTCCGGAACTTCCGCACTGTCCACATCGAGGGTAATCCGCCCCTTGTTCTCATTGAGCAAAGACTCGACTTTCAGTAAGGGCGGCAGGGTTTCTGTTTCGGAAATAGGTCCATTGTTCGTTAAGTTAACCCAGTCCAGCGCGGTATTTTCATGCGAAAAGAAATGGGGTCTAAAGGTCGTTTTCCCATCCACGTACATATTCATCACGCTGATGCTCGTGTAGATATCGGAACTTAAGATATGCGCAACCTTATAGTCTATACCATGCCGACAGGCAGGTATATCCAGGAAATCAAGAATCCAGTTTTGTAGTTCCGTCGGAATGATATAACTCATGGAAGAGAGATCCCAGATTACCTTTTCAGGCACTATTTTCTCAAAAATTCCCTTGTACTCTTTGATTCCTGCGATGAGCTTTTCCGCTACATTGCAGTTATCCCACTTACCCATAAAAATATCGCGATCTTCATCGTAATACATGGCTAGGCTCTCTGATCTAAAAAGGCGTTCCATAGGCCAATATTGACTTTATTAAATTTAACCATTATTTGCAATACCAACAAAATTACTTTTCCGCCATCCGCCCCTGCGGCCCGCCACGATTCGCTACGATTCGCGCCCGATGAATACCTTCAAAACCAATTGCCCCCCACAAAACAAATATAAAACATTAAAAAAACAACAGATTACAGCTATCACAACAAACTATCGATACGATTATAAATACCCACAAGTGGGTATTTCAACAGTTCATCAGGACTGGTAATTTTAATAGTCATCATTACCTACTTAACATGAAGCCATCAAAACCCGACTGTTTCCAGTCAGAAAAAGATCAACATTTAAAACTTATACCATGAATAGATTCGTTATTTTTTTTGGAATATTCATTGTTTTGGGTATCCAAGCCTGTCATAAGGATAAAGACAATCCACCGGAACAAAGTACCAAATCGAAACTCGAGGATGTACTAACAGGAATAGATTCACTGAAATCTTTTACCGCCGACTTTAAAAGCGCTTCACTTACTGAGGAAGAGCTTAGTCAGGGTATCACAGTCTTTACCCTGAGTGAGCGGATCCTTGCCGATGTGTCTGTGGCAAAGAATAACCTGCAACCTGTGACCGCGGGAGGTCAAGATCTACCCCGGCTAAGGGCAGCAAATGAAGCCAATGGATCCGATTTTAAGGATGGCTCTTCCATCAAGGACTATATTGTCAAGGGCCGCTTTTCATTAAGCGATTTAACAGCCGACAAGAAATTGACTACACTAAGCGGCAAAACCATTACCGTTCAGGTCCTCAACGGTATGGTCTACTTAAACGGGGTACAGGTATTCAATAATCCCATCAGCAACAACAGTGCATTTGCTGTATTTGCCTTATCGTCCTTTATTAACTATGGTAGTATGCTCGCGCTAGACAACCAGGCACTCGCCAAAGCAGCACCAGGCATACCTGGGGGCATCTTAACGATCTTAGGTCAGAATTTCAGCGAGAAACCGGAGCAAAACCTCGTAACACTCAACGGCAAAAATGCCCTGGTAAATGAAGCTTCAAAAAATAAGCTGGTTATCACCATTCCCGCAGAAGCCACGACGGGATTGCTGACAGTAGCTGTCAACAATAAAACGGTGAGCAGCCTGTCGGCTATCCCCGTCTTATTGCCCAATGTAAGCACAGTCAGCGGCATACAAGCTTTGGGATGTCAGCATATTCAGGGCATCGCTGTCGACAACAACAATACCCTGTACTTCACCGATCCGTCCAACCACCGCACCCTATCCTACGATGCAAATGGGCATGCCGCCATCTATCAGCCACTGAGCCCACCCGTAAAAGACATCAACGGCGACGGAATTATTGATGCCAATGATGCCGAACTTATCATCACGGATCCCTGGGCGATTACCTTGGGTAACGACGGAAAAATATATGTGGGCGGAAAAAACAACGAAATCCCCGGCATATTCCGCTTCAGCCCCAATACGCCAAAGCAAACCGAACATTGGGCCGGTAGCAGCGACTTAAATCTAGAAGGGCGCCGCTTAAATACGGGCATGAGTCCAATTGCCCTTTTAGCCGATGGCGAGACGATCCTGTATGCAAATAACTTTAGCAATCAGCAATATGTGGTCAACAGGATTGCTGGCGACAATATTATGGGCTGGTTGTATAATATCAACTTATTAAATGTAGACCCTACCTACCAGCAATCTGCCACGATGCTGGGCATGACAAAAATGAAAAACGCAAGTACCTTTTACTTTGCTGATGGTACTGGTAAACGTATATGGAAAAAAGATCAAAATGGGCTTTACCTCCTTGCCGGAGCCAATAATAACAACCATAAACCCGCCCAGGACGGTCAGGGCAATGCAGCATTATTTGGCAGTCCGATGGGTATAGCCCTGTACTCAGACCAGTATATTGTCGTCTGTGATAACGACTACAACAACCACAATTATAGTATCCGGGTTGTCAATAGCTATGGTGTAGTGACCACCATTGCTGGTGGCAACAACCCGACCAACAGCAGCAAAGACGGTATCGGCAAAGCAGCACAGTTTAATGGCGTCAATGCCATTGCAGTCGATAAGGACAATATGCTCTACGTGGCATCTGATGACGGATCTATACGAAAAATTCAGTTCAAATAGGGTATCCAAAATAAGGGTACCCATAAAACCGGCCTTCCCGAAACCCGAAGCGCGACGTTTTTATCCGTCCGCTTTGGGTTTTCTTTTCGCCGATTATTTTATATTTTTGTACATCTTCCAGCAATAATCTAATTTATTCGGGAACAACCATTATGCAGTTTAACTTCGCCTTTGATTCCAGTCCGTTTAAAACCCTGATCGCTTTTCATAAGATTATACCATCCTTTGAAGCAGCGGCCCTATCGCCGGTTGGCTTTCAGGCCAGCTATGCCCGATCGCTGCTGGAAGAAATCAGCAAATACCCCGAACTTATCGATGGGGTCGAAAAAGCAGAAGACCTGCTGCGCTATGAGCCTATTATCAAGGTGCTGCTGGCCGACCTGTTCCCAAGCTCACTGACACATAATGAGATTAAGGCCATTACCATTCCCTTCCATCTCTATACGTTCAACCATACCGCAAGACTGGAAAAAATATTAGTGGATGCCGGCGATCACTATGAATTTAGCCTTCGTGATATCTCGCCCGATACCTATTATATTCTCAATTGCTGCGTTATCATCAGCCAGTATTATGGCTTTAAGGTGGATGCCATGGATGCCCCCCTCTTTTTGGATATTCCAGACAAGGATAATATCATCCATCATTACCGCGTCCTATTCAATGCCGATTTTATCGATGTCCTTCCGACAGAACGGGCGCTCGAACTTTCGGAAGAAGATATTATCGAACTGATCGACAACTTTTCGGATATTGCCCTATGGAAGTCCAAATTCCCCGAGCAGAGCTGGATCCTGAAAGGATTTTCCATTATGACGCTTTTTGATGCCACTATTGAAAATGCGGTATCCAGCTTCAAGAGCAATCTGCTGCGCGAAAAAAGTGCTGTCCAACTTGCAGAAATAGAAAGCATTTTCCGGTCGATTTATAAAATAAATGATCTGCGCATCGGATTGACCTCCTTTGAAAAGGTCAGGAACGAATACAACTTACGGATTGTCGAAAAACAGCTGTACAGTCATCTGCTTTATGATTCGACGATCGAGGAATGTGAAAACATGCTCTGCAGCGAGACCTTGGAGAACCTGCTCACTAAGGACGAATATTTTGTTGTACCGGATATTGACAAGCTGCCGTTGGATGATCCAAAGCAGGCCTATTTTATCAACAAACTCAAGCAGCAACAAGTAAAGAGCTTTATTTTTGTTCCCCTGGTCGAAGGCGACAAAGTGCTGGGTCTACTGGAAATGTCCTCGTCCAAGGTTCGGGAACTCAATTCGGTCAATGCCAACAAGCTCAACTTCATCTTGCCCTTTATCAAAGATAAAGTCTCGAAAGCCTTTGCAGAAACTGAAAATCAGATCGAAGCGGTGATCCAAAAGGAATATACCGCTATACACCCGAGTGTCAAATGGCGATTTCAGGAAGAAGCCATGCATTTCCTCAACGACCGCGCCTTTGGAAAAGACTATGCCCTGCAGGAAATTGTCTTTGACCATGTTTATCCGCTCTATGGGCAGATCGACGTACAGGGCTCCTCAGAATCCCGCAATCAGGCCATCCGCCAAGATCTGATCAATCAGAGCAAGGAACTGATCGCATTGTTCACGGCGGTCAACCAAACGCAGCGATTACCGCTCTTTGAGCAGAAGGTCTTCGACCTGGAAAGAAACCTGACGACGCTGCAGCAAGCGCTGCTGACCGATACGGAACAGCTTATGCTCGATTATTTTAACCAGGATATTCACCCTATTTTGGAGAATTTCAGGAAAAACAACAAAAATAGCGTCGCCACCGAAGCCATCGACAGCTATTTTGAGCGGATCAACCTCTCTATCGGCGGTTTTTATGAGGCCCGACAGGATTATGACAACTCCATCACGCTGATCAACAAAAGGCTGGTAGCGATCCTCGACGAAAAGCAGGTGGAAGCCCAAGAATACTTTCCTCATTATTACGAGCGCTACAAGACAGATGGTATCGAGCACAACATGTATATCGGGGCCTCCATCGCTCCCGACAAAAATTTTGACCTCTATTACTTAAGGAATTTACGTTTATGGCAATTGCAGGTCATGTGTGAGATGGAAAGTCAGTTTAGGCAGCTGCAGCCCGAGTTACCACATCAGCTGGAGGTAACCTCCCTGATCCTAGTCTTCGCTACTCCTATTTCCATCCGTTTCCGCATGGACGAGAAACAGTTCGATATCGATGGATCCTACAATGTACGCTACGAGATTGCTAAGAAACGAATTGACAAAGCCAAGATCAAGGGTTCTACAGAGCGCATTACCCAAAAAGGCAAATTGGTCATTGTCTATTCCAATGTACACGAAGAGGCTGAATACCTCAGCTATATTAACCTATTGCAGCACAAAGAACTAATAGACAGCGAAATAGAACACTTTGAGGTAGAAGATCTTCAGGGATTGGTCGGATTGAAAGCGATCCGCGTTAGGTTTAAGTTTGGAGATACATAACCGTTTCCTTTACAAGTAAGCCCAATTCAAGCGATTTCTTTTCCTCCAACAGAACCCGGTCATCGATCAGTTTTGTTGTGTGCAACCAATAGATAGACGACATAGAATTGTCAGGTGCTGGGCGATAATCTTATAGTCTAATTAAGGATGGATGGGTCGATAGTATAACAGGACAGAACCATTAGTAAAAACCTTAGTTTTTACCAGCTTAAAAATAATCCTATCATCTATTTCTTCAAATAATGGCAACCCTCGTCCAACAACAATGGGATAAATGCACAATTGAAATTCGTCGATTAAGTTAAGATTCAGGAGCTGTATAATTAAACTTCGACTCCCTACCAAAATATTACTACCGGATTGCAGTTTAAGCTTCAATATCTCATCTTCAAGTGCTCCATTGGCCAACTTTGCACTTTCCCATTCTATGTTTTTTAGGCTATTTGAAAAAACGAGTTTTGGAATTTTATCGATAGCCGACGCAAAGTCATCCATTGATTTCTCTCCTACAGGAGTTTTCACAAAAGAACGCCAATATTCCATTAGCTGGTAGGTAATTCGACCATATAGAATGACATCTCCACCATTTAAAAGATCCGTATAATGCGTATGTATTTCCGCATCGGGAATACCAGCTGTATGATCACAAAACCCGTCAAGTGTCATATTGAATGCTGCAATTACTTTTCTCATATCCTTATCGTAAGATTATTACCACAATAAATTTAAAATTTAAAATACAAAATGGGCTTCCCCTAAGACAAGAAATAAGAATAAGTAATTATTTAAATCCTATTCCATCAAACTTTATGGTTTTAAATTTTTAATTTTAATAAACTTAATATAAACAGCTTGAGACGATAAACATCATTCGGCTTTTACTAATTGAATTTTACGATAGCATGTATGCTCAACTAGAGCACAAGGTGGCAAGTAAAAATGGAATATACAAAAATCAAACCTTACAAAGAACTGGAACCCTTTATTCATTTCTATTGGGAACTAAAAGGAAGTAATGAGTTGGGTCGGCAATGTGAACGAGTCTTCCCCGATGGTTGTGTGGGTTTAATCATGAATTTGGGAGATAGCTGTGTAACTGACAACGGTTCCGTTTCCATGGAATTTGGTAAAACTTATGTAGTTGGCGCCATGACGTCATATAAAGATAGCTTCATCGAAAGTGAAACTCACTTACTGGGCGTTTGCTTCAAACCCGCAGCTTTCGCTAATTTCTATAAATATGAACCGCAAAAAGTATTGATTAATGATACAATTGAATTTGAAAAATCCAATTCCTTTGAGCTTGATAAAGTGCTTCTTAACCCAATCGATTATTTTAACCGACTGTATTCGGATAAAATAGTAAATAAGACCAACTTACTACAAGGAGTTCTCAATGATATAAATTCAACGCATGGGCAAATTGGTATATCTGCTCTGTCGAAGCGTAATTTCACAACCGTTAGACAACTTGAAAGGAGCTTCAAGAAGCATATTGGTTTGTCACCGAAAGAATATTCGAATATTATCCGTTTTCAACGGGCATTAAGTATCATCAGAAATTCAGATGAAAATAAGAGTTTATCAGATATTGCCTTTGAATGTGGCTACTATGACCATGCACACCTCAGCAATGAAATTAAGAGAAATACAGGGATGGCACCATCACAAATTTAAAATTGTCGTATTTTTCCAAAGTTCGATATTTATCCACAGCTAATTTTGTATAAAACTTTAAATTGAATACAAATGCGAAAAATATCACTTTTCATTGCAATGAGTTTAGATGGTTATATTGCAAAACCCAATGACGATCTCAGTTTTTTAGGGCTTGTAGAAAAGGAGGGCGAGGATTACGGCTATTCAGAGTTTATAGATACCATTGATACCTTAATTGTTGGTAGAAAGACTTATGAATATGTCCTTAAAAATGTTGGCTCATCCCATTATGACAATGGACAACGGGATGTATATGTAATAACAAGAACAGAAAGGCCCAATGTAGGCAGAACGATTTTCTATACCGGAGATTTGGTCAAATTGCTTACAAAACTAAAGTCCCGGCAAGGAAAAGATATTTACTGTGATGGCGGAGCCGAGATAATCAATGAATTGCTGAAGAATGATTTAATAGACGAGTTGATAATTTCGATTGTACCAGTTTTACTGGGCGATGGAACAAGACTGTTCAAGGAAGGGAGACCCGAACAAACACTTAAACTTACGACAGCAAAGGCATTTGAAACAGGACTAACCCAATTACACTACATCAAAAAACTCCAGCAAGAGGAGATTTAGTGGAATGCGCCAATTATCAAATACATTTGCCAATAAAGGCAGCTGTCACTATACGTTAGGGTGATTACCATGAAGAGGGGCACAAAGCAAAGCAGCTGCCCCTCTGATAATCTAATAAGACTTAAAAGTCACCGCCCTTCTATTAAAGCACCGACTATCCTCATACTACTTTTACAAATTCACCTTTGAAATCGAAAATAAGCGCATCTCCCCCCTAATATCGATTCTATACGAATTACAATCTTTTTCAATAAACTCAATCAGGCTCCCGGGATGATTTTTCATAATAAAAGTCAAAATGTTGCGTCTGATATCCTGTGAAGCAAGTTTTCCATCCGTTCCGGCTACTAAATTCCAATTGACCATATGATTTAAGCTTTAAAATGTTATAAAAATCTAAACTTAAACATCAATTTGGGAAAGAAATGGGAAAGCTATACTTATTTCCCCAACCTAAATCCAACCGTGATCCCACCAACCGGTGTAAATTCGCTTTGGCTATCGTAAAAACTCACACCCGGCCCAATACCAACATTCATCATAAAACGCTCACCATAAGTTCGCTGGATACCCCACAACGCTCCTAGCGTTAAAGTAAAATCAGCGACATACACATTATCACTCTTCAATATAGAAGGACCAGCAGCTCCAACCACGCCTGCAATATAATTGCCCGAATTATGTGCTATTTTTTTCCCCTTCTGAAGCCTTTTATTTAAATTATAATAATGTCGCACTTGCATATCGACCGTTGGGCGAAATGCATATCCCCACTCAGAATCTTCATGATGATAATCGTTAATCGTTATCGATGTTTGACTGTATAATACAGCCCCTGATAGAGGCCCTGAAAAGCGCAATGTTGTCTTATTTCCAATCCCCATTTCGTAAGACAAATTAGTAAGGATGTTATAAGCAAATTGATGATCCTCAACTTTGGCTTCAGATACTGTATTCGTTTGCGCAAAAGACACAGAGCTCAAAGCTACCATCATAAGAATGGTAAGATAATTTCTTTTCATAAATAATTAATAATTTGATGCCGCAAAGATATTAAAATAAGTAATATCTAAAAACGCTACCCCCATTGCTATTTCTTAAGATATTTAACCGCAAAACAAAACATAAATACGGGTTCCGTTCATTAAATGTTCCTTAGATATAATTTTTATATTTAATCATAAGGATTATTATTTTATTTCTTATTTTCACAAAGTCAATAGATTTCAAAATCCGTTTCCTAGAAATTGTATCACCTACAGCTTTGCATTATTCATAGTAAAGTAGACTTGCAAGTATTCAGACAATTTTTGTATCTAGGTGCATAGTGTTTAGAAAAAAATATATGAAAAAAATAGTGTTGTTAAACTCTTTGTTTATTCCATTGATTGGATTTGGTCAATTACAGACAGTTTTTAAGCATAAAGTAGATTCTATCTATGATAAAAACAAGGATGCTATCGGTATTATTGTTCATGTAGAAGCACCGAAAAAAAATATTTCATGGAGTTATGCAAAAGGAATAACAAACAAGAGCACAAACAAAACCTTAGAACATCAACAACCTGTTTTAATTGCAAGCAATACAAAACCATATGTGGCTGCGGCAATTTTAAGATTAGTTGAAAAAGGTGAATTTACTTTAGATCAACCGATTGTAAGTCTATTATCGAAAAAAACACGCCATTTATTCGAAAATGATGGTTATAATCTGGAGATAATTACAATAAAGCACCTGCTTTCACATACCTCGGGCATCCAGGATTACGTTGATGAAGATTATTTTGAATTCGTTAATCAGCATCCCAAATATAAATGGAAAAAAGAAGAGCAGATCAAAAGATCCATCGATATCGGCAGCCCTCAGCCTGTCGGAGAAAAATTTAGTTATGCAGATATCAATTATTTACTCCTTACCGAAATTATTGAGCAGAGGACAAACCTACCATTTTATGCAGCTGTTCGGCAACTACTTAGATTCAAAGAATTAAATCTGACGAGGACATGGTTCATAAACTTAGAAAACTATCCCGAAAATACCCTACCACTTGCCCATCAATATGCGGACAAGTACAATTGGGATTCATACACGATTGATCCATCTTGGGATCTATATGGAGGTGGTGGAATCGCTTCAACCGCCAAAGAGACTGCCCTGTTTTTTCAATATGTATTTGATGGGAAAATCATTCAGGATAAACAGCTACTTGAAGCAATGCATACCTACGTTTTGCCTCCAGATAAATCTAAATATTGTTTGGGAATTTATCACTTCGATCTGGGATTCAACGCCTACTATCATGGCGGTTGGTGGGGAACAGATGTGATCTATTCGCCGGAGTCTGATGCAACGATCGCTGTCTTTACACTGCAAAAAGAATTTCAGCACCTTATCAATCCATTTATCGGAAAAGAATTTCAAAAACTATTAATTGCGGAATAAAAAATAAAATAGTAAGCAGCTTCGCTACATTACTATGAAAGCTTAAAATACGATTGCCGAACCACTACCATGTAAGGGATTAAGGAACGACTAGGCAGGCTGTCGCTTACGATACTGCATATAGTATACAATTACATTTAGCAAAACAATAAAGGCTGCCATTACAGCCGCTGTATACACCGTGTTATTGACCGATTTATTAGCAACTGCAATAGCTATTAATGCCCATACAGCCACAAGTCCAAATACCGGCATTTGAGCCTGCCAGATCATCAATAAATGAATGATTAATGCAATTGCAAACATGATAATAGCCCACATGGTAGCTGATAATCCAAAACCGTCCCAGCCTATCTTCGTAAGATAGGCTGCAATATTGGCAATCAAAGCGACAGAAATCCACCCCGCATAAAGTTGAAAAGGGATTTTAAGAAATATACACTTGCTGTGTGTAGCAAGAAACGCAATAGCTTGTGTATGATGAATTATCTTTAATAGCGACACAAAAAGTAAGACCATCAATAAAATAGTTAAAAAGGTATAGTCATACAACCAGGTCATGACCCATAAACTATTTGCTAGACAAGAAATCAAGAACCACCATCCTACTTTTAAAACTACTTTTTCTTTTTCATTTGTCTGTCTGACAAAAGGACCAAAATAAACGACAAATCCAAACAACCCTAAATAAATAATACCCCATATGGAAAAGGCATATCCCGCGGGTGTAAATAAATTTTGATATTTAGCAGAAACCGTTGCCATGGTCTCCCCATTAAAAATTCCCGTATTGGATAGGTAATTAATGATCACCGTGATGACCAAAGCAACTCCATTGATTATTTGATAAATTTTCTTCATTGTATACAGCATAAAATATGTTGAAAAGCTCATCTGACTTTCTTCTCAGCGGTCATGTGAACTGCAATAGAATAGCTATCACTTGGTTTGATTAAATAATTTTTCTAAAACCTGATAACGGTAATCGAAGATTCGCTCCAACTTCTTTTTAACGAAAACTGTATGCGCAATTTTGCCTAGAATCCCGAAAGGCAATTCATAATCAACCCTGTCTTTCATGAGCACCCCTTTTTCATTTGGAATAAATTCATGAAAATGATTCCAATAGGCATAAGGTCCTTTTAGCTGAAAATCAGTAAAACTTTTATCATTTTCCACCTGCGTTATTTTGGTCTTCCACTTGAGCGGAATCCGAAGAATCGGAGATACCAAATAATCAATGATCATTCCTTCAGAAATTTCTTGCCGACGAAAGTCTGAGACGACAACAAACCCCATATCTTTTGGTGTAATTTCTGAAAGATTCATGGGTGAAGAAAAAAACGCCCATGCGGTATCCAAATCGCAGGTCAATTGCTGTTCTCTATACAATGTGTACCTCATTTGATTTAAGCTAACTTTATTGTTTGCCAATATAACAATATTAACACAATTTAGTTTATTTTTAAACCATAAAATACATTTTAGGGACTAAATCGGTGGCATAAAGAATATTTTTACACAAATACAGCACTTGAATTGAAGGTAGCTTTAAAGCATACCTTTATCAATGGCTATTTAGCAGCAATATCCTTTTCCAATGCTTTCACGAGCGACTTCGTATAGCTTTTAGAAAAATCTTCTAAACTGGAAGGGTTGATCGTTTCTGACTGCACACTCCAAAGCAGTTGCTCGGAGCTAACATCATATAGATTGCTTTCCAAATAGTACATTTTATCCGTGGTATAATATCCCGGATCGTATGCTATTGGGTACCAATGCGAGTAATAGCTCCAAAAATTACCATACCATCCAAACCTCGGATAAGGCATATAAGGTCCACTTCCCGGTACATATCGGGTTTCACTGGTTTTATCGATCAGAGTAACAGTGAAAATAGCATCCGCATTCAGACTGTGTACTGCTTTCATCACTAAATCTTTGTTTTGACTTTCGTCTTTGGTAAACGTCCGTTTAAAAACATCACTGCTTTTAATAGCCTTGTAGCCATGCATGGAAGCTGCTTCTGCTAAATTGGATTCAATGACTTCCTTTGCTTTAGCATGGTTTGTCATCGCAATAATGAATATTGTTTGGTATTGTTTTGGGGGCAGATCTTTATTTTTATAGACATCTGTTATCCTTGTCGAGGTACTACAAGCCAGCAATAGAAAGCTTGTGATAATTGCGGTTAAAAATGACTTCGATTTCATATGTTTTAAAAATTAGTGTCGTATAAATTGTAGAAGAGCGTCTTTTCCGAGGGATGGTAAAATTACAACAGTAAATGGATCTATAATAAACAGTCTAATAGCACATACTTTCCTTTTACTAAACAACAAGTTTACAACCACATTTGTTTTCACAATTATTGATCGTAAATGAAATACTTTAATTCTTAATTGATATTACCAGGAAATATACTTGGAGAGCGCTGCATATATCATGAGCGTGATAGCTTCTAAATCTTTCGGTTGATGGACCTTGCATTCGTGTGGATGCTAATCCATTATCTTGAACATTTCAATCTGGTTGATTGTGTTGACCAGCCCTTGTCTTTGTAAAAATAGCCGCAAGTTACTGGCTTTTTCATCAACGTTAGTGATTTGTACTTTTGCGCTGGACACATGCGCTTTCAGTTCGGATAAAAGCTGTGTTGCAATACCTTTCCGCCTATGCTGCTTTGCTACCGCAATTTGGTAGATTCGCTTATTAGACAAATTGAACAAAATATATCCCACCAAATCCGAACCAATAAACGCCCCCAACCCTTTAAGCTGAATTAATTCAATACGCCCAATTCTATTTTGCCAGCTGGGTTTAACGTCCCAGAAAGACTGCAAAATATCCCAAGAAAAGTCATGGATAGACTGTATATGGATAGGCTGTATTCGGCCAGATAAGGCCCCCGCATTTAAATCAAGTTCTCCCCCAAAGCACAGTAATTTACGGCCTTTAACAAAGCCATTTTTTTCATATGCCCGGATAGCAGGCAGATTACTCTCGATGACTTCCAATAATAATTTCTTCACATGATGCGCTTTGAAGTATGGCTGCATAAATCTATACATTTCAACGACTAATCCCCTGCCTCTATATGCGGGCAAAACGCCTGTACCAGCATTGTAGATAACTTTACTGCCTCCGATTTCGCGCATGCCATGCAAGATAAATGCTATCAGTTGTATCCCGTCAAAAACGCCAACTGACCAGTCCATTAAAATATCCTCACCTCTGATCTTTAACTCCAATAGCGATGCGTCTAACTGAAATGGTACAATATAGTCGGCAAAAGCTCCATTAATTGCAGTTAATAAGTCAGCCCTATCCAGCCCTGTCAATTTCCGTATCTCCATCCCTTATTTTTTAGGACTATTAAATTTATTTATGCCTGAACAAAGAGTTCTCATGCTATCCTCTATTAAATTTTTCATTAGGTCAAAAGTTAGTACCAATTTAATCCGAAAGGTTCCCATTGTCCTACGGTTCCATTGTTCCGTGACCCTTTTTGTACCATTCCACAGCTTTTGCTTCATGCTCTTTCAAAAATTCATCTTTCGCATCATTATAGTCGTTCCCATCTTTCCATTGCTGTAGTACCAACTTTTCTTTGATCGCCTGATACTGATCTCTTACTTCTTCATGTACACGCAGATAATCGCGAAACGCTATATGGCGCAACCAGTGCACTGATGACGTCGGTATGCTGTGAATATGCGCGATCCGTAGCGAATGATCATGCAATCGTGCTGGAATTTCATCGTCGGGTGCAATGTGCGCTGGCAACCCCAATACTTCAGGCCGATCAATCAGGGCGACAAAAAAACGTCTGTAAGGCATATCCTCATTATATTTTTCATAATATACATAGCATTTACCCTGCAACAGGAACGGAATGAGATCAAGGTCATTTTCTTCCTCAAGACCGATCAATATATCAATGATTGGTTTGGCAGACAATCCCTCAACGGCCGTACTGCCTATGTGATCTACCCTCGACCTTATAGGTTTCAACAATGCAAGAAGTTCATGTTGAATGCTGTCGAAATTCGCTTTCCATATCGGATTATAAGGTTCAAACGGTAAAATCATACGCTATTGTCTTTGTCAATACAAGATAATAGACATCATTCGATCAAATACGCCTCGAACGATGCCCTAAAAGTTAAAGTTAAGAAATTTATGGTTTTCCAAGAGAAGCTATAAACCAGTTCTCTTTTTCTAATGCATTTATTGGGCAAATTTCTTCGTCGCTACGACACAGAGGATAACACCAACTGTTACGGCAAGCATGCCGGCACTGACTTGTTCATGAAGAAGCCAGGCGGCTAAGGCCAAACCAAAGAATGGCTGTAATAACTGTAACTGTCCGATGGTTGCTGTGCCACCTTGGGCGAGTCCTTTATACCAAAAAACAAAGCCAATAAACATACTGAACAAAGAAACATAGGCTAAACTAGCCCAGGCGCCCATAGGTACAGCATTAAACGACGATGGAAGATAGATAAAAGTAAGTGGCAACATCAGCGGCAGCGACAAAACCAGGGCCCAGGAAATGACCTGCCAACCACCCAGCGTCTTGGTCAATTTAGCGCCTTCAGCATAGCCCAAACCACAGAAAATGACCGACAAAATCATTAAAACGTCACCTAAAGGTGAGGCTGTTAGCCCCTGTTCCAGCGCATAGCCGATTACCAGTAGGCTCCCTAAAGCAGAGAACAGCCAAAAGATTGGCTTCGGACGTTCGCCACCGCGTATAATACCAAATACGGCTGTCGATACGGGCAAAATACCGATAAAAACGATAGAGTGCGCAGAGGTGATATGCTGCAAGGCCAAAGCACTCAGTAAGGGAAATCCAACGACACATCCTATTGCAACGATGCATAGCGAACTTAATTGTTTTCTTTCTGGGCGTTTTTCCTTAAAAACCATCAATGTTACCAGTGCCAATATACCTGCAATCGAAGCTCTAGCCAATGTCACAAATACAGGGTCAAATGCTAAAACCGCCATTCGTGTTGCCGGCAACGAACCACTAAATAATAGCACCCCAATAAAACCGTTTAACCAACCGCTCGCGGTATTTTCCTGTAATTTACTTATACTTAATTCTGCCATGTTTCAACCTTTTACACAAAGTTCGTCCATTACAAGAACTAAGCACAGTCACAGTTTTTGATAATTCAATGGACACAGTTACCTTTGAAGACGGACATTAATCCTTATTTTATGAAAAAAGATTATTTGTATAATGAAATAGCAGACAATATTGCCAATAAGATTAATTCAGGTGTCTTAAAAGCCGGCGAGAAACTACCTTCAGTGAGAAATCTAAGTGCTGAACACGGTATCAGTATAAATACTGCGAAAAGGATATTTCTAGCGCTGGAAGGACGTTCACTTATACGGTCCAAACCTCAGTCCGGCTACTTCGTTAGTCCTCCAAACTATTTGCAGCTTCCATTGGCCGCAGCCAGTCAACCTATTCCAATCGCCAATAACCGAGAACCAGATCAATTAATGAATAAGGTGTATTCTACCATGGGGCGTCAGGATTTAACCTTATTTTCGATCGGTGTTCCTTCGGGAAGTCTCCTGCCTACCGCAAAATTGAAAAAAGAAATCGTTCTCGCTACACAGGAGCTCAGCGATGGTGGCACAGCATATGAGCCCTTGCAGGGCAATATAAAATTACGTCGTATGGTAGCTGTACGTTCATTGGCCTGGGGTGGAAATCTAAACGAAGATGAGGTCGTTACCACCAACGGCTGTATGAATGCTCTGGTTTTATGTCTGATGGCCTTAACCAAACCTGGAGATACACTGGCTCTTGAAAGCCCCTGCTATCCGGGTATCCTACAACTTGCCGTTAGCCTGGGACTTCAGGTGCTGGAAATAGCCACGGACCCCATTACGGGAATAGACATTGAAACCCTCAAAAAGCTATTGCCCGAAATCAAAGTCTGTTTACTGGTCCCCAATTTTAACACCCCTTTGGGCTATTGTATGCCGGATGAGAACAAGCGGGAAATTGTATCACTGTTAGCAAAACATCATATTCCGCTGATCGAAGATGACACCTACGGCGACCTCCATTTTGGCACCCAACGTCCCAAATGCTGCAAATCTTTCGACCTCGACGGCAATGTACTCTGGTGCGGGTCAGTTTCAAAGACATTGGCTCCGGGCTTCCGTGTCGGATGGGTTGCCCCTGGAAAATACAAGGAACAGATTATCAAACTAAAACTAATCCATTCCCTATCATCTACAACCATTATCAACGAGGCGGTGGGAAATTTTCTATTAACAGGAAAATATGAAAACCACCTGCGTAAACTCCGTAGAACGTTATCAGAAAACTACCATCAGTATGCCGCTATTATCGCGGACCATTTTCCGGAAGGCACTAAAATCAGCCGCCCACAAGGTGGGCTTGCGCTGTGGGTTGAGTTTCCAAAACACATCGATACAGGCATGCTATACAACTATGCGCTTAAACTACAGATCAGCATTTCACCGGGAAGGATCTTCACCTTGCAGGATCAATTTCACCATTGCATGCGGCTCTGTATTGGCTTGCCCTAGAGCAATGAACTCGCCTTAAAATTAAAACAGCTTGGTAAACTCGCAAAAGCGCTCCAATAGGTTATAACATAAAAGAATAAAAACCAACAGTCAAGACAACGAAACAAGAGGTCGCAGCCTATGCTTACTTGAGTTCCAGCTCCAGCCTGTGTTCACCAGCCTCCAATTGGACGATATCGCTACTCCTAACATTATCCGGTGGATAAAATGTTGCGGTCGCATTTGCCGGTATTTGGATATTATATACGATCATTTTATCCTTTAACTTCCATTCGGAAACAATTTTACCGTAGGGTGAATCGTAAGAAATAGAAGATTCTTTCAGTTCTTGGGGGAAGATCGGTTTTAAGAGCACATGTTTAAATCCAGGTTGTTTAGGATCTGGCAGAATCCCGCCGATAGATTTAAAAAACCAACCACCGATTTCGCCAAACATCATGTGGTTGTCTGAAATATCTCGTGTTGCTTTTAAATCCCAGTTCTCCAACAATGTTGTCGCTCCATTTACAATCCACCATCCCCAAGACGGGTAGGTATCTTGTACCGCGACTTTATAGGCTGTCGTTGCATAACCGTTCTCTTTCAACGCATTCAATAATGCTTTGGCACCCAATACGCCTACATCCAAATGAAAGTTAGTCTCTTCCACTTTCTTATTCAGGTTGGCTGCAACACGAGCTTTCATCTCGTCTGGTACAACACCCCAATAAAGTGGTACACTCAGTTCGGTCTGTGTTCCATTGCTATAAACACCCTTGGAAGCATCTAAAAATTTAGCATTGATGGCCGTCTTAATTTTTCTGCTCAGCAGTTCATATTTTTGTTGATCTGCTGTGTAACCAAACAATTTGGCAGCAGCAGCCAAGATGCTCGCATCTACATAAAAATAAACAGATGAGGTCAACTCCAGATTGGACTGTGACTTCACCGGTACCCAGTCTCCACGCCCAAACGTTGTCAACCCAGATGGGCTGATTCCGTCTACATAATCGACATAGCGTTTGATATTTAGGTAGCATTCTTCTAATGCATGTGGATCTCCATAAAACTGATAGATCTGCCACGGAATGATGGCAATGGTGCTTGTCCAATCCAAACCATTTGCGGTACCATAGCCCCATCCCCCAGTTGGAATAATATCGGGTAAGACACCATTCTCCTGTTGTTCATCACGATGATCCGCCATCCATTTTTCATAAACTGTTATCCCATCAAAATTGTATAAAGCTGTTTCAATCGCAAGATGCCCATCCCCTGTCCAGCCGTTCTTTTCCCGTTGCGGACAGTCTGTAGGATAGCCCATCAAATTGGACAAGTAGGCATTGTTAGTCGCTTTCCATAGTTTGTTAACCAAGGCTGATGATGTCTTGAGCTGTCCAATAGCAGGCACATCACTATGCATAAAATAAGCGGTCACAGCCGAACTATCTAATGCAATTGGGGCACTGCTGCTAACCTCGACATAACGAAACCCTTTGTAACCGAACTTGGCCATAAACTCATCATCGCGGCCACTTAAGGTCAATATATCGGTCTGAAAGGGCTCCTTTTCCTTATCGCCCCGATAATAAACATCAATATTGGACTGATCAAGATGCCCATCGGCCTGCAATCGCTCACCATGCTTGATACGCAGAATAGTACCCGCAGCTCCTTTCACTTTAACTTTTGTAATCCCGGCCATATTCTGGCCCATATCGAACACATAGGTACGTTGGTCTATCTTTGTCACTGATTTTGGCTTATAGGACTTCACGAGCCGAATCGGAACCAGCTGTTGGGAAACGATATGTGCTGATGGCGCATTTCTATACTGAACAACCTGCCAGGCCGAATCATCGTATTTTGGTTTATCCCAGTTGGGTATTTCCAATCTTGCATCGTAATGCTCACCAGTGTAAATATTATTATAGGTGATTGGCCCCGAAGCAGTCTTCCACTGCTTATCCGAAACAATGGTTTCCGTCGTTCCATCTGTATAAACGATTTTCAGTTCTAAACAGAAGGTTGGCCGGGCCCGCCATGGTGCTTTATCAAAGTTCCAAACGGCCAATGGTTGGTGATTATACCAGCCGTTCCCCAAAATAACGCCAATGGCGTTCTCTCCTTTTTGAAGCTGTTGGGTTACGTCCGTCACGACGTACAACGTACGTCGGTCAAATCGGGTGTACATGGGATCCAGACGATGGTCGCCAACGCGCTGGCCATTAATGGAAAGTTCATATAATCCTGCTGCAGCAATATACGCGCGGGCAGATTTTATCTGCTTATTTGCCTTAAATTCGGTTCTAAAATAAGGCGTTTCCCGCGCATGAATATCCTTATTGTCGCTGATCCACTTTCCTTTCCAAAGGTTTTGTCCCATCATGCCGGTTTCAAAAGACGCTATTGCCGAACGTGTTGATACACCATCCTTATCCCATACTTTAACCGTCCAGAAGTACTTGGTCTGTGGCTTTAACTGTGCGCCGTTATAGGGCACTAACATTGCCGAGCTGAACTGTTTGCCACTATCCCAGTTATCTTTGGTCTCTCGCAGCAGTGCCAGCGAATCTTGCCCTAAAAAGATCTGATAAGCCTGTTGTACCGCACCTTTACGTTGATCATCAAGTCGCCAGCTAAGTCTTGGGTGGATTGCATCGATACCCAATGGATTGACCAAATGTTCGCATGTCAGCTGCACGGCGCTGCAGTTGTTTTTAGGTTGGGCATAAGTGTTGCTAGCGATACACAACAGTGCCGTCAATAAAATCTTACGCATTGAAAGATACTATTCTTGGTGGTTATTAAATTGTTTTAGCTGATTCAAAAAACTAATATATCAATTATTTCCCACATATTGACCTGCACTGTCCTGTGCAATAAACCCAAGTCTGCAAAATAAAATTCTTGGAACTTTCATAAAAATAACCTTATCTTAGTCGCAACTTTAGGGGTGTCTGCTCGTGCAGGCTGAGATTTTACCCTTAGAACCTGATCCGGATCATACTGGCGTAGGGAAAAGTGAGCTGTCTACAAGGTGCATTGCTGTGCCTTTGTGTAGCCATTCCTAAAGTTTTACCAAAAAAATTAAGGAATGGAACTTACAATAAACCATCAGATTCGATTTTTCGACCCCACACTTACTTCATTGGAAGGCTTGTTGCTTTTGGAATTATCCGGCAAAACTCAGGGTGTGGCTGTAGCTATTAACAACAAAGTCATACCCAAAAAGGACTGGGCTACGACACCACTAAAACCGCACGATCAGATTATTTTAATCACCGCGTCCCAGGGCGGATAGCTATTCCCCAAAAATCAATCGAACCGAGTAATTCACCCCAATAAGAAAAAAATGACAGCTGAAAAAATTACGCAATCGCCCTTTCCAAATGCAAAGAAAATTTTTGTATCTGGAAAACTATTTCCTATTCAAGTCGCTATGCGTCAAATCTCCTTGAGTCCAACCAAATTAACGAATGGAGAAGTAGAAATTAATCCCCCGGTAACAGTCTATGATACTTCTGGACCATATACCGATGACACCGTCCATATCGATATCCGAAAAGGCCTCCCGCGCCTTCGCGAACAATGGATCTTAGATCGTCAAGATGTCATACAGCTGCCTGGCACCAGCTCTGAATATGGACAAAAACGCCTTTCTGATCCAACGTTGGATGAACTCCGATTCGCGTATAGCCATAAACCGAAAGTAGCCTCTCCCGGTAGTAATGTTACTCAATTACATTATGCTAAACAAGGCATCATTACCCCAGAAATGGAGTACGTTGCTATCCGTGAAAACCAACGTATCGAGCAGCTCACGACCAGTACCCCAGGAATGGATCATCAGCATAAAGGACAGAACTTTGGTGCCAGAACACATGATAAAGCAATTACACCAGAATTTGTCCGTGAGGAAATCGCTGCCGGAAGAGCAATCATCCCCAACAATATCAATCACCCTGAAAGTGAACCCATGATTATCGGGCGCAACTTTCTTGTTAAAATTAATGCCAATATTGGCAATAGTGCTGTAAGCTCAAGTATAGAGGAAGAAGTTGAGAAAGCAGTATGGGCCTGTCGTTGGGGAGCCGATACCATCATGGACCTATCCACTGGCAAAAATATTCACGAAACCCGCGAATGGATTATCCGTAACTCGCCCGTTCCAATCGGTACAGTACCGATCTATCAGGCGCTCGAAAAAGTGAAGGGGGTGGCCGAGGACCTTACCTGGGAAATATTCAAAGATACTTTGATTGAACAGGCCGAACAGGGTGTTTCGTACTTTACCATACACGCTGGTGTACTGCTTCGTTATATCCATCTCACCGCGTCTCGAGTAACGGGAATTGTCTCCAGAGGAGGGTCTATCATGGCCAAATGGTGTCTTTTCCACCACAAAGAGAACTTTCTCTATACGCATTTTGAGGAGATCTGTGAGATTATGAAGCGATATGATGTTGCTTTTTCACTTGGCGATGGTCTCCGTCCAGGAGCCATTGCAGATGCAAACGATGCTGCTCAATTTGCGGAGCTAGAAACACTGGGCGAGCTCACCAAGATCGCCTGGAAACACGATGTTCAGGTGATGATCGAAGGTCCGGGCCATGTTCCTATGCAATTGATCAAAGAGAATATGGACAAGCAATTGGCTTGTTGTGACGAAGCACCATTTTATACCTTGGGACCCTTAACAACTGATATTGCTCCAGGTTATGACCACATCACATCAGCCATTGGAGCTGCTATGATCGGATGGTATGGATGTGCGATGCTTTGCTATGTGACCCCAAAAGAACATCTGGGCTTACCAAATAAAAAAGACGTTAAAGACGGTGTAATCACCTATAAACTAGCTGCCCATGCGGCCGATTTGGCCAAAGGACATCCGGGTGCACAATACCGTGATAATGCCTTGAGTAAAGCGAGATTTGAATTTAGATGGGAAGATCAATTCAACCTTTCCCTGGATCCAGATACCGCACGGGAATATCATGACGAAACGTTGCCTGCGGATGCGGCCAAAGTGGCTCACTTCTGCTCCATGTGCGGTCCCAAATTTTGCTCGATGAAAATTACGCAGGAAATCAGAGATAGTGCCGCTCAAGGGATGCTGGAAAAATCGCAGGAATTCATCGCACAAGGAAAAGAGATTTATTTATGATCATCGCTTTGACAGCAGCAGAAACGATCCCTTCTGAAAAAGGGATTATAGATGCTTTGTTCAAAGAAGGACTTGATATCCTGCATTTGCGCAAGTATCATTTTACGGACCTACAAATGTCCAGGTACGTTGAATCTATAGATTCAACGTACCTGGACAGATTGGTCCTACATTCCCACCCTCACCTATCGGCTGAGCTCGGAATCGCACGTATTCATATGAACGAAAAGAATAGAAAGGATAGATCAACAAATCAAATGCTGTCTACAACAATCTGTTCGACATCTGTGCATGATATCGATCAATTCAATAGCCTTGATGAATGTTGGGCCTATGCTTTTCTAAGTCCATTATTTCCGAGCATCTCAAAAGTCGGGTATGGAGTGTATAATGCAAAGTTGGATCAGCTCCCGTCACGCTCCAACTTTACTGTTGGTCTCATCGGTCTTGGAGGGATAAACCAAGGCAACTGCCTTATTCCGATGCAGCAAGGTGCAGATGGAATTGCCTTATATGGTACTTTATGGAAGCACCCTGATCCAGTTCAAAATTTTATAGCATGCAAACAAAAACTATGGAAAAACTCCAATATATATCGCAGGGACAAACATTAACTGAACAAAAAAATAACATACTGAAAGCGCTGGATGCGGGGGCCAAATGGATACAGATCCGATGGAAGGACGCCGATGAAAAGAGCCGCTACATGCTTGCAGAACAGATCAAGCAAACCTGTTCCGAATTTGGTGCCAGCTGTATCATCAATGACCATCCTTCACTTGCAGCAGCGGTAGACGCTGATGGCGTACATTTGGGATTGGATGACTGCAGCGTCACAGCTGCCCGGCACCTATTGGGTGCAGGAAAAATAATCGGCGGTACTGCCAATAGCTTTGCGGATGTAAAACAAAGAATAAGTGAACATTGTGACTATATCGGACTCGGACCATTCAACTATACCACAACAAAACAAAAACTAAGTCCCCTATTGGGGATTGCAGGATATGAGAACATCATCCAACAAGTCCGCCTAGCAGGCTTGCCCCCCATTCCAATATTCGCAATTGGCGGTATAAGCCAACTTGAAGATATCCAACAGCTATTAGAAATTGGAGTTTACGGTGTAGCACTCTCCGGAATCGTAACCAAGACTCCAAACATTGTTTCATCCATCAATAAAATTTTATTATGAGCAACCTACATATAGCCGATCGCGTATTTGAATCCAGATTATTTCTGGGTACGGGCAAATTCGGTAATCTCACAGAAATGAGCGATGCCATTGTGGCTTCGGCCTCCCAATTGGTCACTGTTGCCCTCAAACGAATCGACCAGACCAACGCAGACGACAGTCTCATCAGTGCGCTCGATCTGGCGGCAATCCATTTGCTTCCCAATACTTCGGGAGCACGAACTGCTGAAGAAGCTGTGCTCGCAGCCCAACTTGCACGGGAGGCATTGGAAACCAACTGGGTAAAGCTGGAAATTCATCCCGACCCCCGTTATTTACTGCCCGATCCTATTGAAACCCTGCGTGCAACTGAATCGCTGGCCAAACTGGGTTTCGTTGTCATGCCCTATATTCACGCAGATCCAGTACTTTGTAAAAGATTGGAAAATGCAGGTACAGCAGTTGTTATGCCTTTAGGTGCTCCTATTGGTAGTAATAAAGGGCTTCGCACACTGGACTTTCTCGAAATTATTATTGAGGAGACTAATGTCCCTGTGGTTGTAGATGCTGGGATCGGAGCTCCATCCGATGCCGCCAAAGCCATGGAAATCGGAGCGGATGCAGTCTTGGTCAATACGGCAATTGCGGTCTCAAATAATCCGATACGTATGGCCGAAGCATTCAAAGAGGCCGTTATCGCTGGACGAAAGGCTTATGAGGCCGGTTTAGGAAAGATCGCATCACAAGCAGTCGGTTCGAGTCCCTTAACTTCATTTTTATTTGATTGATGATTCATTTATGACAGATTTCAAAACGATACTCGATGAATACTCCTGGAATGACGTCCACACGCAGATTTATGACGCTACCAATCAGGATGTACAACATGCGTTAGAAAAAGACCATTTAACGCTCGCTGACTTTAGGGCGCTCATCTCACCGGCTGCAGCACCGTATCTGGAACAAATGGCACAAAAAACACAACAAATCACGCAACGTCGCTTCGGTAAAACCATACAGCTCTATGCCCCTCTTTACCTGAGCAATGAGTGCCAAAACATCTGTACATATTGCGGTTTTAGCATGGACAATAAAATTAAACGCAAAACCCTCAGCAACACCGAACTATTACTAGAGGCGATGGCACTTAAATCCATGGGAATCAACCATATTTTACTCGTTAGCGGAGAAGCCAACAAAACTGTCGAGATCAATTATTTCCTAAACGCTATTCGGCTTTTAAAACCTCATTTTTCACAGATATCCATTGAGGTACAGCCCCTGGAAGAATCCGAATACCGACTACTACAAGCCGCAGGGGTTTATGCAATTTTGGTCTATCAGGAAACCTACCATCGAGAAGTTTACAAACAATATCATCCGAAAGGAAAGAAGTCCAATTTTGACTATCGTTTAGATACGCCTGACCGTATAGGCCGGGCCGGAATCCATAAAATCGGTCTGGGGGTATTACTTGGGCTAGAGGACTGGCGGGTGGACAGCTTTTTCACCGCGGCACACATTGCCTATTTACAAAAACAATATTGGCAGACACGTTATTCCATTTCCTTTCCACGCTTACGACCAGCCGCAGGTTCTGTTGAGCCAAATTTTCATTTGGCAGATCGTGATCTGCTGCAGTTGATCTGTGCATATCGTCTGTGGAATGAAAATTTAGAAATCTCGATTTCAACCAGAGAAAACCAAACCTTCAGGGATCATATCATACCCATTGGCGTAACCACCATGAGTGCAGCTTCAAAAACCAATCCTGGAGGCTATGTTGTCGATCCGCAAGCTTTGGAACAATTTGAAGTAAGTGATGAAAGAGATATGGAAACAATAAAAAATCAAATCCGAAAAATGGGCTATTCTCCAGTGATGAAAGACTGGGAAAGCAATTACGCGGGTATTGTACGTTAAATACATGAAAAAAGATAACATTTTTGATCGCTATAGCAGACAGATTTTTATCGAAGAGATTGGCGTTGCCGGACAACGGAAGATTATGGATGCCAAGGTATTGGTCGTCGGTGCAGGCGGACTCGGAAGCCCTGTCGTTCAATATTTAGCCGCGGCCGGTATAGGCAAACTTGGGCTGGTTGATTTTGACCGGGTTGAAATCCACAATCTTAATAGACAGATCATTCATTCCGAAAATAATATAAACCAAGCAAAAACAGAAAGTGCCGCAGCCTATATACGACAGCACAATAGCACAATTGATTTTGAACCCTTTCAGGTAAAAATAGATGCTGAAAACGCGCTAGCAATGCTCGCTCCCTATCATATTATTGTCGATTGCTGCGATAACTTTACGACGCGATACCTGCTTAATCAGACCTGCCTACAACTCGATAAACCTTTGGTATACGGCAGCATCTATGGTTTTGAAGGGCAGCTGGCTGTCTTTAACTATCAGGGTAGTAAAAACCTGTTGGATATCTTTCCAACGCCCCCCGATCCGGAGCAGGTTCCAAATTGCGATAAAAATGGTGTGCTGGGCCCCTTGCCCGGTATTATCGGCAGCATGATGGCGATGCAGGTACTTAAAATAGTAACCGGATTACCCGTAGATAGCAACCAGTTAACGGTTGTTGACACATTTCATTGGCGTTTTTTGAAACTCCTATTCTAAGGATGATTTCGGAAGACGTCCCACAAAATGAGATCGAACGCTTTAAAAGAGCTCAAAAATTTATTTTAAAACAACTAGTGACAAACAAAATTTCCTAATTTTAGTTTATATATTAGCAAGCTTAAATGTCAAATTTACGATCTGGAATGAAAAAAGTAATTTATCCATTACTCTCCCTCTCTTTATTACCCTTATTTTCTATCGCGCAAGAGACGAAACTCACCGCTGATGATCTCTTTGTAAAAGCACGAAAGGTAGCTTTTGATTCAAAAGATTATCCGCAAGCCATTCAATTATCTAAACAGGCCCTACTTCAAGCACCAGATTACACAGATATTAGCATTTTTCTCGGACGCCTTTATACCTGGTCGGATAAGATTGATTCGGCACGAACCATCTTTACAGAACTGGATAAAAAGAATACAAGTGATGAAGATTTCTTTTTGGCCTACGCCTCATTGGAATACTGGAATGATCAGACCGACAAAGCTATTGCAATTACGGACAAAGGGCTTAGTATACATCCGCAGTCTCAGGATCTACTGCTGTTAAAAGGCAAAATAAGTTATGGCAATGATCATTATGAGGCTGCCGAAAAGGCAATTAATAGTTTATTGGCAATAAATCCTAAAAATACGGAAGCAAGAGCGCTGGCAAAAAATATTGAAGAATATACGGCTAAAAATGCAATCGGTCTAACGTACAATTTTGTCTACTTTGACAAACAGTTTGATCATAATTGGCACATTGTTGGATTAAGTTATAAACGGGCAACACCAATAGGATCCGTTATTTTCAGAACGAACTATGCGAATAAATTTGCAGAAAATGGCGTCCAATTTGAGATGGAGGCTTATCCGCGGCTTTCAAAGATATTCTACCTATATGTCGGTGCTGGATATTCCAATAATGTGGGCATTTTTGCGAAATATAGAACTGGTGTTTCTCTCTATGCCAATCTTCCGAACAGCTTTGAGGGGGAAATCGGATATCGTCAGCTTTATTTTAGTGACAACATCTGGATGTACACGGCTTCAGTCGGAAAATATTACCAAAACTTTTGGTTCAATCTGAGGACTTACCTTACACCAGGCGAAAAGAATATTTCCCAATCCTATACCGGAACAGTCCGCTATTACACGAAGGGAGCAAACGATTACTTCGGATTTAGCGCCGGAACGGGTCTGAGTCCCGAGGAAAACCGAAATAATCTATTGGACAACGCTTCCTATAAATTAAAAACATTCAAAGTAGGTGCCGAGTATAATTTCTCCGTTAAGCAAAGTAACCTATTTTCAATTTCGGGCACCTATTATAACCAAGAATTCAGGCCAAAAGAAAGAGGAAATCAATTGGACATCATCCTTGGTTATATTCGAAAATTCTAGTTCTTCTTTGTTCGACTAAAGTAATTTGTATAAACACTATCCGGAAGAAGTCGCTTTTGCGTATAAAAAAGTTTGTTCTTGCGCTTAAATAATTCAAAGCGCTTGGACAATTCTTCTTTCGCATTATCCGCGGCAGCATCTTCATTGAGCACACCATCCAGTTTATACAGTTGGCCATCGGAAAGATGGTAGCTGCCTTTCACAAAATCAATCAATTGATTTTTACTCTGCATCATGGCTATACCATCACCCTGTGCCGAAGCGCCCTTATCGAGCCCCTGACCGATCCATGTAACCTGGGTAGGCGTTTTAAGCCCAAAATTCTCGCGATAGTAGGCCAATATAGAAGGCGCGACATCAAAATGGCTAACAAAATTATGAAAAGTCTTTGGCCCTTTTAAAAGTGGTGAATAAATCAACAAGGGAACATGATAACGATCGATTTTGCTTTGTAGGGGTATCTCAGGCATCGCGTGGTCTCCAGTTATGACAAAAATAGTATTTGCAAAATCTGGTCTCTTTTTATATTCTTTAAAGAACTGCTCCATCGCGTCATCCAAATTCAGTACCGAAACAAGTTGGGTACGGTTTTCCAAAGCCCACTTTTTTTGTTCCGGTGTAAGGTTCAATGTTGCTATACGTTGATCAAACAATTGCTCATAATGAGCCGCATTATTGATCAAAAACGGATTATGGGTTGATAGCGTTAAAAGCACATGGAAATAAGGGCGTTCCTGTACTTTCTGCACTTCAAGAAGTTTGCTAAAGACAGCTTGATCTTCATATCCCCAGCTCTCCCCACCCTTTTCGGGCAATTTTTTATAGGGAGGTCCGAATGCCGCTTGGTCCATGAGCATATCTATTTTATTATAATCCATGAACTTTTTCATGAAATCAAAATTAGAATGACCACCATAGAAAAATCCGGTATTGAATCCATTGCTCTTCAGAATATTAAAGAGATTGAAGTTGTCTGGTAGGGTATCTTGTTCCAGGAATCCATGTGTCGCAAAAGGCAACGAACCTGTTATGGTCGGCAAAACGGAAAATGTCCGACCCGAGGAACTCATATTATTATCCCAATACAAAGACTGTTGTTTCAATGTACCTATAAAAGGTGTAAAGTTGCCAATATAACCATTTTCAGCACTATAGGCATGTCCTAAACCCTCGATAACAAGAATGACCAAATTGGGTACTTTCGCTGATTTTTGCATGTATGTCCCCAGGAAATCTTTCGTGTCCTCTTTTTTCAAAAAAGGAAATTTAGTATCTAATACTTTTGCATCATCGTCGTCTTTACTGAACATCGCGAGCATCCCTGGGTGTTCATCTACGTAATTGGATAAATTGGAGTCGAAAAAATAACGCCATTTACTCCGGCTTGCATTGGCGACGAATTCATCTTTTTCGGCGCGACCTCCCAAAAGCGAAGCCGAGGAGATGAAAAACGATATGATCCCCAAAGATAACAGTGCAATACTAGCATAGGACTTTTTGAATGTCTGCTTATTGGCAATCCAAAGGGGGACCCAAGAGATTACAATCAATAATAAAAGCAAGGCAATATTGGTAAAACTCAACATACCGCTAGCCTCCAAAATTTGCTTCATCTCTTCCGAACTGTAATAGAACATATCAGCTCCAAGCAAATTTCTCGATTCGCCAAAATACAGAAACAAGATGAATTGCATGACGACAATAAACGTGAAGGATATGACCATCAGAAGTCTCGTCCAAAAACTGCTTAGGAATTGAAGCAATAAATACCCTATTCCCAAACAGGCCAAGGCTTGAAAGATGAACAGGATGTTATCCAAAAACAGGTATTTCCCGGCATGTGACTCCGAAAGCTGAACAAATCGACGACCGTACCACCACCATTCTACACCAACGGATAACATATACAGCGCAAAGACCACCAACATAACAGGCCCTAAGCTCTGCAAGGACAGATTTAATCGCTGACCGAGGTATTTCCAAACCGACTCATTCGCATCTTTTTGTTGAAAGCCTTGTCGTGTCATTTCTCCCCAGCCATGCTGCTTCCGAAAGTAATCAACAACCCCCTGTACCCCAGCTTTAACAACAATAGGGTGAAAGTATAAAGGTTCTAGTATCGCCGTAGTTATTAAGGTGGAAAGATCTCGTTTCTTAGAATAAACCTGATGGCTAACAAGATCAACCAAGATTGCATAGATCGAATACAAAATTCCGGAAGCAATCACCAATGCAAATAGCGCAAAGAAAAATGGCCAGTTGATGATTCCCAAAATGAAAAAGATTATAAAAACAATATAGCCTGTAAATTCGACAATAGGGCCCAGAAATTCGAAGAAGAACCAATAAGGCATACTGACCATACCAAAACGGCCATATTTCGGATTGAACATGAGTTTCCGATGTTTCCATAAGGTTTCCATGGTACCCCGCATCCAACGATTACGCTGTTTACGTAATACTTCTTTTGACTCGGGTACTTCAGTCCAACACAATGGATCAGGAATGTTGACCACCTCGTAGGCTTGCTTTTGCTCCTCCATATAACGGCGCATACGAACAACAAGCTCCATATCTTCTCCCACCGTATTTCGGTCATACCCTCCACAAGCCAATACGATCTCCCGATCAAAAGCGCCAAATGCACCGGAAATAAGAATTAAACCCGAAGCCCTTGACCAAGCCATTCGACCTAAAATAAAAGCACGGATGTACTCTAAAGCCTGCGTACGCCCCAACCATGATTTTGGAAGATTAACGTCCACGACAGAACCATTCACGACATTACAGTTATTTGCCAGGCGTATAACTCCGCCGCAAGCAATAACGCGTTTGTCGGTCTGTTCCAAAAATGGCTTTGCTAATTTTAGAATAGCATCCTGTTCCAAAATACAATCTACATCAATACAGACGATATAATCTCCGGAAGAAATATTAACGCCCACATTGAGGGCATCAGCCTTGCCGCCATTTTCCTTGTCGACGACAATCAGCTTCTTAAATGCTGGATTTTTGCTCTTATAGATTCCGCGTATATCTTTGGTCTCAATATTTCCCTGAACAAAAAAAGATGTTGGTTCGAGTTCATAAGAGGCGATCAATTTCAAAATTGAGTCGTCTTTACTACCATCATTAACAATGATAATTTCCAGATTATGATAATATAGCGACAATAAAGAACGCACATTTTCAACGATGGTCATCCCCTCGTTGTAGGCTGGAGCAATCAAACTAAATGTAGGCGCGTTGGGGTTTGTAGCAATAATACTATAATCCGTAAACGTATTATTGTGTTTGTAACGAAACACCGCTCCATAAGCGTATAGCCCTATCCAAGTATAGATAATGAATACTGCTGCTGAATAAAGCAAAAATAACCAAACTATAATTTCGTATACGATATGGGAAAACTCTAACATTTTTTCTCTTGCAATGCGTGTTTAATAATTTGTGTAAGTTCGTCGTATGTATCTTCACGTTGTGAAATTTCTCGGAGATAATGTTCTTCTCCCAGCACAACGAGTACTTCTGCAGCAGAAATTTTAATTGACACTTGGCTATGGTTCCAAAGTTGATCCTTTAGAAAATGCTCACTTTCTCTACTTTTGGCAATTTTCATCGCTTTAAGGATTTCAATCTGGACTTCGATGGGTTGCAGATCAAAATTTTGTATAAACTGCTGAATTGTCCCACTGTTCTCAATGGCCTGCAATGTTCGTATGGCTTGTATACGAACCTTCGTAGATGGATGATCCAATAGGTTAAAAACTTCCGTATAAAAAGTCATCAATCTAAATTTTCGGATCAAGCGCAATGTAAATATGACAACCGAATCATTTGAACTCTTAAGCCAGGTATCCACATGTAACTCCGAAAGTTCGGGTATTTCATGAATAGAAAACAATAAACGTAATTGTTGCCAGTCGGATAAGGGGCGATCAAAATGATCCAAAAAACCAAGTCCCTCATACCCTTTAAAAGTTACGATTGCATATTGTGCTTCTTGATATACCGCAGTGCGGGAATCATTAAGCTTGGCTGTTATCTCGGGGATTGCTGATTCGACATTCATCGCAGCAAGCTCCTGAACCCCACCGGCAACCAAATAAGCTTTTCTATGGCGAAGCTTTCGCCAAGCTTCATCCTCCAATTTAAAATCTTGAAACAACCTATTGATCGATTGTTTAGCCCCACCAGAAAATTTTCTATCAGAATCAACTAATACATCCAAAAAAAGAGCTCGAAAAGAAGGTTCTTTCAAATACTCCGCAAACTGCAGGTCTCGATCGCCATTCTCATCGCCACCAACAATAGTCTCCATAATTTTGTACTCGATGATCTGTCGCCACGATTGCCTATTATGAAGGATTCTATAGCTATAGAAGCTGTATCCCAGTACCGTGATAATCAGCAATAGTACTAAAATCAATACGATAACAATCGCCAAAATAAGCTCATGTAGCTCGATATTGTGATGCATAATTTAGTTTTATTTATTTATTAGGCGTTTTATCCTAAGAACCAGTTCGTTTGGACTAAACGGCTTAACCATAAAATCAGATGCGCCTAGATCAAATGCATCGACCACGACCTCCTCTTGGCCCATGCTCGATAATACGATGACCGGGATTTTCTTTCCAATAGTCTTTATTGCTGAAAGAATTTCAATACCGGAAGCAAAAGGCATCATAATATCCGTTACAACCAAATCCAAATCCAGCTCATTAATTTTCTCGATGGCTTCACGACCATTTCTGGTCAGCACCACTTCGTGTCCTTCTTTTACTAATTTGTGTTCAACAGTACGTAGTATCAATTCGTCGTCTTCCGCTATTAAAATCAACATATCATTATTTATTTAAGATTTTTCCAATTAATTCCAATCCTATATCCATTTCCTGTTCGATTGCCACAAAAGCGATCGCAAGCTCTGTTTCAATCGTTGGACTGGTCTCCAAGTCTTTCGTCATTTGGGCTAGCTTGATCAGTCCGGCTGTCGATGAAGTTCCCCGCAATTTATGAAGGAGCTCTTTGATGCGTACAATATCGTTTGTATCTATTGCCTCCTTTAACTGCTTTCTAGACCCCGTGATTTCCCGGATGACCAAATCCAGAAAAAAGGTTAAAAATGCGGGATCATCACCGGCCTGTTCTTCCAGGCGCTGCATATCCAAATGCTCATCCAAATCCTCCAGATCCGAAGCTTCGGCAGCACTAGGTTTTACCGATAACATCGCCTTTTCCAGGGCCTTAAACAAATCCTGTTGTCGAATAGGTTTAGCGAGAAAGTCCGACATCCCCGCATCGAGACAGCGTTCCTTTTCGCCAGAAATATTACCTGCAGTAACACCGATAATGGGTGTTTCAGCATAAGCTGCCATTTGCCGGATCTGTTTGGTTGCTTCGATCCCATCGACCTCGGGCATCTGAACATCCATCAAAATAAAATCAAATTGTTTTTCTTTGCAAGCTTGAATGGCTTGTGCTCCATCAGAAACTTCGGTTAAATGTGCTCCAGGCATTATGCTTGCCATCATGCGTAAATTAAGGGCCATATTAACGGCATTGTCGTCTGCCAACAGCACCTGAACGTCTTGACCGTACGAATCCGATGATAACGATAAGTTTGCATTCGCCTTTAATTGCACGGCATCCTCCCTATTTTGTTGTATCGCCCTTCTTAAAGTCGAATACAATTCCTCAGATTTAATCGGCTTAAGTAGACAGAATGAACGCTCCTCTTGTCTAAATGCTGAAATTACCTCATGCTCTTCAGACGAAGTGTGCAACACGATCAAAGGGATACCTTCTTCCTGTTTTTTAAAGAGTTCTTTGATTTTTTCTATCGTTTCGAGTCCCGATAAGATCGGCATGTGGTAGTCCATTAAAATAACATCGAAACGTTCCCCTTTCATCAGCAACTGTAAGGCTTCCATGCCGTTTTCTGCAAGGACAGATTCGACGTTTTTATAGGCCAGCATATGCTGCAGGATAATCCGATTATTAGCGTTGTCATCGACAACGAGAACACGATTTAAAGGTAAAGCTGAATCTTCATCCTCCATTTCTTCACATCGAACCTCGATATCAAAATAGAAGGTCGATCCGACACCCGGTTCGCTTTCCAGATTCAATTTACTTCCCATGTATTTCAAGAGGTTGTTGGAGATTGTCAAACCGAGCCCCGTGCCGCCGTATCGTTTACTTACCGAGCTATCTTCTTGCGTAAAGGCATCAAAGATGCGTTGTTGTTTCTCTGGCGGAATTCCTATCCCGGTATCTCTAACCGCGAAACGTAAGGTTAATTTATTCTCATCATTGCGAAGTTTACTGATCTTAAATTCGATTTCGCCTTTTTCCGTAAACTTAACGGCGTTACCTAACAAATTCACCAACACTTGCTTAATACGTGCCTCATCAATCCAAACGAAAGCTGGCAGTCCCTGTTCAATATTCAAAAGCAGTTCGACTTCTTTTCGTTGTGCTTGATAGAGAACAACATTAATAACCTGATTGGCTACATCATATACGTTATACTTATCGACAAATAGTTCGAGTTTACCCGATTCAATTTTTGAAAAGTCTAAAATGTCATTAATAATATTGAGTAAACTATTTCCAGATTCATTGATATAGCCGAGGTATTGGACCTGTGTATCATTTAATGGTGTTTTTAACAACAAATCGGAGAATCCGATCACACCGTTTAAAGGAGTTCGAATTTCGTGACTCATATTGGCAAGGAATTCGGACTTTGCTCTACTCGCCAGATCGGCCAGTTCCTTCGCCAACTTTAATTCATCATTTATTTTTACCGATTCCGTGATATTTTGTGTAAAAATAATGATCCCCCCTATACTTCCATCCGCAAGATGCCAAGGTCTTACCTCCCAATTGAAATGTTGGGCTTCGGCAAGTCCGCCAGCCTGTATGACCTCATCCGTATTCTTATAAGGTATTCCCTCCAGTGCATCAAGGTAGATTTTTTTTCTATTTTCTGGGATATTTGGAAACAGTTTGAAAAAGTTACTATTTGGCGGTAAGCTTACCCCTTCGTGAAAATCTTCCAACCATTGATTACTTACCGAAATATAGTTAAAGTCTCGGTCAAACATAGCAACCGAAGCAGGAACATAATCCACAAACGCACGTAACATCGATTCTTTACGTTCCAGCTCCAGGAATAGCGATTTACTTTGATCGATATCCTGAATAATTCCAAAAACACGCTTACACACATCGTTTTCAAATTCGGGAATACCCTTTACGCGCACCCAAATTGATTCGCCATTTTGCTTTAATAGACGCAATTCGGTATCGTAAGGTGTTCTTGATGTAATCGCATCTTCAAAAATTCCACGCAAAATAACCTGGCTTTCCGGCTCATAAAATCCGATTGCATGTTCAAAATCAGGTGTAAAATCGGGAGCCACACCATGAATTAGCTTCGTAGAGTCGGACCAATAGACCTTGTTTTCGGCTAAGTTGACCTCCCATCCGCCAACCTGAGCGACAGCATTGGTCTGCTCCAGGATTTGTTTGGTATGCAAAAGATCATTTTCAAGTCGCAGTCGATCCGTCATATTCAAGGCCGTACTGACAACATAAGAACGTCCATTTTCATCCGTTTCCAACATATTGTGGTATAACCAAGAAATGTCTTCTCCATCTTTTGTTTGGAGAACCATCATTCCAGAATCCTCTTTATTGCTGGCAATGCGCTTGAGATATTCTTCAACCAGGCCCACATGATGAGACGGAACCAATTTCTTGAGATTAAGTCCTTTTACCTCTTCTTTTGCATACCGCAATATCTCTCTTCCTTTTTCATTGACGGATAGAATATTACCGTCCAAATCATGCATACTCATGAGGCCAATCGCATTTTCAAAAAAGCTACGAAATCTACGTTCGGAATTCTCCAACTTAAGTTTTTCTTCGCGTTCTTTTGTTACGTTTCTGCCAAAGGCCAGAATATCATGGTTTATCGGATCATATTTGAAATGCCATTCAATTTCGACAACTTGACCATTTTCTGTTTTAGTCCTACTTGTAGATTGAACGCCGTACTTTGTTTCCTCAACTCGACCTAAGTCCGACGCTAACTCCCTTTCAGTGTCTCCCAATAATGTAAAAATAGATTTGCCTAAACTATTCGATCTGGACAATCCCAAGACTTTACTAAATGCAGGGTTAACTTCTTTTACCTTGCGCGTCTCATCCAATACACAAATAATATTGTTCGTCAAGTGAAAAATTTCGGAGAAATAACCAGCCTGTACTTTTCGTTTTTTTCCCAATAATATTTTGGTCACCGCCTTGCCTAGCTCCTCCAACGAGTCTTTTTGCTTATCCGAAAGCTTTTTCGGATGGAAATCAATGACACAGATTGTTCCAAGAGCATCGCCATCATCATCCAAAAGAGGAACTCCGGCATAAAAACGGATATTTCCTTCGCGAATCAATGGATTGGAAGCCGAGCGTGGATCTTCAAAAGTATCTTCAATAACAAGAACCTCCTTGCTCATTATGGTGTACTGACAGACCGTATTCTTCCTTTCAACGGTATCCAGCTCCATCCCAACACAACTTTGAATACGTTGTGTTTCTTCTTCCATCATGGCAATTAAAGCTGCAGGGCAATCTGTAATCAGACAGGCTGCCTGCGCAAAAACATCCAGCTCAGGGTCTTTCCCGAGTCCCATTAACTCATAGGACTTTAATTTTTCTATCCTTCTTAACTCATTTTCAGGAAAAACATTATTTGCCATTCACTTCTAATATTTAGATCTGGTTTATTGTGACCGTGAAGTTAATAAAAACATTGTTTAACGCCTAAACAATAAGGAAATATTGATCAGATAATGTTTTATAAAGAACAAACAACTGATCAATTAGTTGATGCAATAAAAAGATTTACCAGAGATCCTTTTTATAATTTAGTTATTTACTAATTGAATTTTATAAAGCTTGACCTTATTAAGAAAGACAACTGTACGTTTTAGGAAGTCTGTACAAACTGATCAAATAAATAGCTTAAAAACGAAATAGCCCCGCTAGATGTGGTAGCGGGGCTATTTAATAGGGTTAAATTAAAAAAGTTTTTCAATACTCTTCTCGGCATAGCCAGCACTTGCGGTCATTCCCTTCCCTCCAATACCGGTTCTAACATGTATTCTTGGGCTAACGTCGATTTCAAGAATATGATCTTTGTGCTGCGAATAATAACCTGCCCAAGTAGATGAAATCCAGCTACGCTCCATTGGCAGGATACGGTTGGCTTCCGCAATCATCAATTCATTGATATAGGAACTTACGGAGAAGCCCAGTTCATCCAGTCTGTTGCCCGCTGCATACTCATGCGAATCACCGATAATAATACTACCATCCGTGGCCTGTTTAAATAGGATATGAATTCCATAATTGCGCAGCTCCTGATAGTGATCAGGCATTGGAATTGTCTGAAACGACGGGCAATATTCTTCAAAACTCTCGTATCGACGAATGGTCAACCCAGTTAAGATATTCCCGGGAAGATGAATATGAGCCAAAGGCTTTGTACGCATCATTTGCAGCTTGCTAATTTCAAGCCCGCTATTATCAAACAAGGAACGATATAAAATTTTAAACTCGTATCCATTGCAGATAAGCAATTTTTTCCCTTCAAAGTTTTCTAGCGTACTGCTCGTGACAACAACAGCATCATTTTTATCCTCGCAGGCCACAATTGTCGTATCGTATTTCAAGGTATAGTCCACAAACTTATTTTGCATATAAATATGCAGCTGTCTAATCATTGACTCGGGTTCTACACTGAGTTCCTGCGGAAAAAAGATAGCCTCTTTAACATAATCAGCATTCATTACGGGATATTTCAATAAAACCTGTTCCTTTGACCAAAGTTCATGATCATATCCTTTTCCCTGATAGTGCTTAGATAGCTCGTGAAGCACCTGAACTTCATCACTATCCGAAGCAATATAGATGCTGCCGTTATTTCTAACGGATATATCCATCTCCCGCTGAATGGATTGATATATTTCAAGTCCACGTACACCATAATCAAACCATTCTCCGGCCATCCCCGATGGAACTACCTGTCCAAAATTACGAACAGTAGATCGCACGGGGAAATTATCTTTTTCGAGTTGGAGCACGCGTAATCCCGTTTGTAACGCATGATAGGCATGAAAGGTCCCTAAAATCCCGCCCCCAACAATAATTAAATCATATGTATTTGTTTTCATCTTTATAAATAGAATATCATAAAAAAGTATAGTTAACTAATTTGCACTTCTCCTTTTGTGGCATGCCAAGGGGCCAACAATTCATCATCACTTCCTTTCATCTGTTCTTTTTTCCGAATAAAATAGAGTAGAGAGAAGATACCCAAAATAGCTCCGATAATAGAGGCTAAAAAGACCAATTGAATAAAGTAATTTCCCCAAGTAACAGAATTTGGCATAAATTCTTTGTTTACCAATATCAGAAAACTACCCAAATAACCGATTGAGTCAGCCATATACATAACAAAACCAATATTACTTTTCATACGATATGTTGCGATCATTCGCTCAAAAAATATGGCATTGTAAGGAATGTATGCCATATACAAGCCCAAACCGACAAGCAACATCCAACTTAAACCGTCAATCCATTGTTTCGTAAATAAATAGGTAGAAATACCTGCAGTCAGAAAACCTATAATGATCATATAGTGGATCAACTTAAATGCTTTAAGATTATTTTTAACCATGATTAGACAACTTACCAGCAGCAGTACAATCAAAGAGATAGTCCCATCAACTTTTGCAAAAATGCCCGCCCCTTTCACATGTAACATCTGCCAGATTTCAACCTCAAAATTATCGCGTACATCACGTAAAATAGTAAGCATGGTGTAAACGATAATAGTCAAAACGATACCCGGCATGAAGGTTTTAAAAAAGTGTTTTCGCATTTTACTATCCATCGCAATGCGCTCCGTCCGTAGCTTCTTGTCCTCTTCTGTTGGTCCTGGAGCATTTTCCAATACCCATACACACAAAACAAAGGGTAGAAAAAAAAGTAAACCTGTCAAAAATGGCATCCAAAACTCATCAATATGAAAAGAAGACATCAACCACCGTCCAACCGTTTTTATCAGTCCTGACGCGAAAATCAAGCTCACAGACATCACTGCCCCCATAATCTCTGTAAACCGCCTTCCTTCTAAATAACTAAATACCAAGCCCCAAACCATTCCCAATGGAAAACCATTGATAAAAAGAAAGACAACATTCCAAGGTCTCGGACAAACTGCAAATGCCAAAAGCCCTATCCATGAAATACAAATCAAACCGATTAAATACCGCCCTCTATTTCGCTGTTTACTTTCAGAGATAAATTTAATACCATAAAACTTGGACAACAAATACCCCAGCATTTGAATGACCACCATACAAACTTTATAATCGACACCAAAAATAGTATCATCTGCAAAAGCAGATGCCGTAAATGACTTTCTAAATGAATACATACTCGTGTAACATAAAAATGCTGTGACAGCCAAAACAATAGCCACAGATTTCTCATCCAGTCTATTTATGCGTCTTTTTATTCGTTGGTTTAACTCCATCATTTAAACTTGTTAACAGACCTCATTGTCCGCAATCAAAAGTAAATTTTGGAAATTAACACAACACTAAACTTTTGTTAAGTATTTATAAACAAATATAAGCATCCCTTTGCGATACGAAAAGTATAAAATAAAAAAAGCATCACTGAATGATTCAATGATGCTCTGACAATTAACATGTTGTCCTCTATTTCTTATTTTCAAAAAAGTATACAATTAGAATGACGGCCTTTTCACTTCCAACATTACGCGGTGTATGTGACAATCGCCCATTAAAAAAGATCGAATCGCCCTCTTCTAAGCTAATTTTTTGATCATTGAAGATGTACTCAACCTGTCCGCTAATGATATATTTATATTCATAAGCTTCGGTCTCAACCATTGGTCGCTGTGCATCTGGAAGCAACTCCAAAAGAACAATGTCCATGGTCGAATTATCCATCGCAGATGTAAAAATCCTTTTATAATGGAAACCAATCGCCGACTCTTTTTCAAACGGACTATAAGTATCTTTTTTCCGAACGACCACTGGGCCTGAATCCAATTCAGAATTAAAATCTTTAAAAAACTCATTAAGATCAATATTCAGTGCATTGATGATATTAATCAATACGAGTAAGGAGGGTATTGTTCTGTTATTTTCAATCTGCGAAATAAGTCCCTTGCTTACCCCCGCTCTATCAGCAACTTCCTGTATGGTAATCCCTTTTTCTTTTCGAATTTCCTTAATCTTATTGCTAATCTTGAATATCGTAGTATCTTCCATAATTTGGCCAAAAGTAAACATTTTTCCTATGTCGTGTATATTAAGTTTTTATCACTTAATCATAGGTCATCTATAAATGGTAATTTTTCATTGTTATCAGAAAACTGCAGTTCAATAGTCGGCGATCTTTTTCATCTTTTACCCTTCCGAGAATTGGTGGAGCACTATTGGTAAACTTTAACCCAGTCAATACGCATCTCAACGGGCAGCTGGTCTTGATTTACCTCACCAACCCAGCTCCCGCCCAACTGTTGATCAATCAATAGATAAAAGGGTTGATCATAAGGCCACTGAGTGGGGTCTACTCCATTAACCCTTGGATAAGTAAAGGTATCAACTCCATTCACCTGAAATACAATACGATCGGGATACCAGCTTATACCATATGTATTGTACTCCTCTGATTTGATCGAAGCGGTACCAAAATGTTTGGGATTCTCCTTTTGCCCCAGATCTAAGGTATAGTATGAATGTGTTGTCTGGTAAATGATATGATCAAAATTAAGATGTTCCATAATATCGATTTCGCCGTTTCTCGGATACTTCCCATACTTATCTAACTCCGCCAGCATCCACATGGCAGGCCATGCCCCTTTTGCACTTCCAAGTTTAGCTCGGATTTCTATGCGTCCGTACTGAAAAGCAAACTTTCCCTTACTCCATATCCCACCTGTCAAAAATGGTCTTGAATCTCTATTTTTGTCTGTATTTTTAATTCCTTTAAGAATCAACTCTCCATTTTCCCATCCAAAACAGGCGTCATCTGTACTCATGTGTCGATTCCAGTCGGCTCCGCCTGCTGGAATCCGGGACCATTTACTACTGTCTAGCTTAGGGGAATTAAAGTGCTCTTCCCATACCAGCTTCCATTCCTTAATCTCTCGATCTTTCTTTTGCACATATACATAAGGATGATCTTTGGGACTATAATGAACACTGCATGCAGAAAACAACAGATAAAAACAACTTAGGCCTAAGACTCTTTTCATGATTAAAATTAATGGTTTGCTCAGAAAAATGATTTAGGTCTAAATGTATATATAATTTACCATACCTGACAGCTTCCCGAACAATTAAGAGGGACTAAAACGCAACGGAAAAAGGAAATGTAATTTTTTACTATCCTTAAAACATAGGATGTGCGTTTGCTGCATTTTTAGGCACATCTTGCTGTGCATCCCAATGCTCCACAATTTTACCTTTTTCTAGCCTGAAGATATCAATAGTCGATTTAAGACGACCATCTGGATTCTTATTCTTTAGGTGTATGAAGACCAAATCTCCATCCGAAGCAATGTGTTGCACATCAATCTTCGTTTTAGGCTGCCCTTCAAACCATTTCGCCGCAGCGAGCTTAAATGCTGCTGCTCCATCCGCAACAGAGGGATTATGTTGGATATATCCGGGAGAAATGTACTTATCAACTGCAGAAACATCCTTATCACCAAACATTTGCTGATAAAAATCTAAAACGATTCTTTTATTTTCTTTGTTTTCGTCAAGTTGTTTTTGTGCAGCCTCCTTTGATTCATTTGTCTGTGGCTGCTGACAGCCCAGCGTTAGCAATAAAACAGAGAAAGTCATGACCTTAACTATTGTTCTATTTTTCATCTTTTAATCTATTTTTAATTGAAGTCTTCGATTCCCACCTCACATTAGTACAGTCCAATTTACCGAAATTATAACATATATAAGGCTTTTATCTGAGTTCATTTACACTATTAAATATTGGCATGATAATTGGATTTACTGTTAATAGTATAATATTCAGAATATACATTTCATAAATTTAGGTTAATAATTGGTTAGGTTAAACACCTGAAGTCCCCAACTTCAGGTGTTTTTTTTATATATTTTCGAAAATCACTATTCCCTAAAAAACAAAATTGCCATTATTGCTTTTATTAATCTAGTTCAATAAAATTCCCTGTTGGTCGGCGTAACTTTACATTAGTTAAGAAAATAAAATTATCAGATATGGAAAATAAAATATTAGGGTTACACCACATTACTGCGATAGCAGACAATGCAAAGCGAAATCTCGATTTTTACACGAAAGTATTGGGTGTACGCCTTGTCAAAAAAACAGTTAATTTCGACGACCCCGGCACATACCACTTCTACTTCGGCAATGAACAGGGCGAACCAGGAACGATCCTCACTTTTTTCCCATGGGAGGGTATCGGAAAAGGTACCGCAGGAGCAGGAATGGCGACTCATATTGGCTATGCCGTACCTCAAGGGAGTTTGGATTTTTGGAAAAATCGCTTAGTGGAACATCAGATTAGTTTACAGGAAAGTGAAATTTTTGGAGAGAAGCTAATTTCATTTAATGATCCCGATGGATTGCAGCTTCAGTTTATTGAAACAAAAGATGATAGAAAAGCATGGACAACGACTGACATCAATAGCGAACATGCACTAAAAGGCTTCCATAATATCACGCTTTCTTTAAAAGAAGCAGATCCGACGCTAAAAGTATTGACCGATATTTTGGGTTATTCGCTCCAACAACAGCATGATAATCGTTATAGGTTAACAACGGATAGCATTGATACGGCTAACATTGTTGACATAATAGCGGATAAAAATCTGCCATACGGCAAAAATGCAGCCGGTACAAATCATCATGTCGCATTTCGGGTAAAGGACGACAATGTTTTGATGGAGTATCGTGAAAAGGTACTTTCAGCAGGGTTAGATATCACACCAAAAATAGATCGAGATTACTTTTTCTCACTCTATTTTCGTGAACCTGGTGGTGTCTTATTTGAAATCGCCACGGACAATCCCGGATTTACGGTAGACGAACCGCTATCCAGCTTAGGATCTGCACTCAAATTGCCAAAGCAATATGAAAGCTACCGTTCGCAGATTGAACAGACATTGCCAAAAATCGATTAATTAAAATATATAAACATCATTATAAAAACGAGGAAGTTATGGAAAGAACTGAAATTGTATTAGACAAAAATCAACGTGGAGAGCTTCAATTATTCTCCGATGAACGCAAAGCAGGCTTAATGAGTATCGCTATCATTGACGGTAATCTCGTTGTTTACCATACAGAGGTGGACGAAGCCTATGAGGGAAGAGGATTTGCAAAAATACTGCTCGAGAAATTGGTAGCTCATGCGCGCGAAAACAACATGAAAATTGTTCCATTATGTCCTTATGTAAATGCGCAGTTTCATCGTCATCCAGAACTATATCAAGACGTTTGGTTTAAAAAAACGGTATAAACTACCATACATGAAAGGATAAAATGAGTCATTCAATAAATATTAAAACAGCTGGTAAAAATTTAGAACAGGCAGAAAAAGCCATTGTGATGATCCATGGTCGTGGGGGGAGTGCAGAAGACATCCTTGGCATGTCATCCTATCTTCATGTCGATAATTTTGCACTACTTGCACCGCAGGCAGAAAATCACACTTGGTATCCCTATTCTTTTATTGCTCCCGTACAAGAGAACGAACCCTGGTTGAGTTCCGCAATTGATCTGATCGATCATACGGTTAAACGAGCTTTAAAGAGTGGGATACTCGCCGAAAACATCTATTTTTTTGGATTTTCTCAGGGTGCCTGTTTAACACTAGAATACCTTGCACGGCATGCGCAGCGTTATGGTGGGGCTATAGCAATTATAGGCGGGGTAATCGGTGAAGAAATTAACAGGGATAATTACACGGGGGACTTTGCACAAACGCCTATTTTTATTGGCACGAGCGATCCCGATTTCCATGTTCCTCTTGAGCGGGTTGAAGCTACGGTATCCATCTTAGAACAAATGAATGCCAATGTAAAGCTCATGGTATATCAAGACGCGGGACACACCATCAATCGCGAAGAGATCAATCTCGCAAACGAATTCGTTCTTCAAGAAATACAGAAATAATCCATTGGTAAACAGTGATCCATTGGTTGTTGATTATAATGATTAATCAACAACCAATTTTAAGGCATTATACTTTTGGGTATTTATAGCCGTTATGATAAACCGAAGCTAAGTATTTATTTGCTTTCTGATCGGTGAAATGCTGTTTATCTTTATCCCAGTAGAGTTTTTGTCCAGTCCTGAATGCAATATTTCCGAGCTGGGAAAATATGGCAATATGCGCCCCCACTTCAATTGGTGCATGCAGTACTTCTGGATTACGTTGGCGAATTGCTGCTACAAAATTTTCCATATGTTTGTCCAGTCCATTATCTAAAGAAGGTTGGATAGTGACCGCTTCCATCCTCCCTTTTTCTGGAATAACCTCCCAGCCCGACCTGTTCAAGACCAGCGTACCATTGTTACCAATAAATGCGACGCCATGATTACGGCTATAAGGTCCGAGATCAATTCCTTTGGCATGTTCCCATTGGATATTGAAGCCATCAAACTCGTACACAGCAGTCATCGTATCAGGTGTTTGTCCAGCATCGTCCGGGAACGCAAACTTACCTCCAGAGGCCATAATAGATTTTGGATCGGAAACCTTCATCCCAAGTAACGCATAATCCAACATATGAACGCCCCAATCTGTCATCAAACCTCCAGCATAGTCCCAAAACCATCGAAAATTAAAATGGAATCGATTCGAATTAAATGGTCTTTTTTGTGCCGGACCTAGCCATTCCGTATAATGTACACCTGCGGGAACCGGTTCATCGGGCACGATGGGAATAGCACTTTTCCACCCTTGATAAGACCAAGCTTTTACCAATCTTATTTTGCCCAATTTACCGGAATGAACAAAATCAATGGCGTCCTTAAAATGTTGCTGACTTCTTTGCCATTGCCCGACTTGAACAATAGCCTTATTCTTTTTTGCTGCCTGAACCATTAATTGACATTCAACAATGGAGTTACCGATGGGCTTTTCGACATATACATGCTTTCCAGCATTTACGGCATCGACCATTTGCAGGCAATGCCAATGATCGGGTGTGGCAATGATGACCGCGTCCACAATCGAGCTATTGAGCATCTTCTTATAATCTACAAACGTTTCGACCTGTATATTTCTTTTTTGAAGTTCTTCAGCTCTTTTTTTAAGAATATTTTCATCCACATCACAAAGAGCAGTACACACCAAACCATCATTCTTTAACAATGCATTCAAATCAGACCAGCCCATACCATTTACACCAATTAATCCAACCCGGATGGATTGATTTAAAAAGTTTGAACCTTTAGCATTAAAAAAAAATGATGATGCCGCTAAAACAGTAGACGTTTTGATAAAATCTTTTCTATTCATTGGATATTGGTTTAAGTTTTGTTTTTACTGGATATCATCTAAATTCTCAATACGAATAGAATACATACGCTTGGATGAATACCCTAAATAAGAACTGCTTTCTTAATTATTAAAAACAAATTGCTTCGATGAAAATACAAAAATGAATTTAGGTGCTCGCAAAAAGCATTGTAAAATATATATAGACAAACCTAGCTTAACCCTATGAAAAAAACGAAAAAAATGGTCGAGTTAGAATCACTCGACCATACATCTACCTATGAAAAACATGCCCTTGGGAGGGGCGGTTGAAGTTAATACTAATTTCACTAAGAACAAACATTTAGAAAAAATATTTATCTAAATAATTAATAATACCATTAATAACAACATCATGAGTTGACCATGTTACATTGCTTGGCGAGATCGTGTTTTATTATACATTTTTGTTCGATAAATTCCTCCTTCTAACGCTGTTTCAATCAATATCCCGTTCAAAAAAACGCTCAGTTACACACCACATTTTACAATTCATTAAAAAAAAATAAAAGATTAATCATTTATTATGCCTACCTTGTCGCACTTAATTAAAAATAATGAATACAGGTAAAATTAAATTTTTCAATGAAACTAAAGGTTTTGGTTTTATTACACCAGAGGATGGTAGTGCAGATGTTTTCGTACACGTTTCTGCGCTTAAAAATCAAGTATCTGAAGGCGACGTTGTTACTTATGATGTAGAAAGAACTCCAAAGGGGATCAGCGCTACAAATGTAAAATTGGCGTAATCCAAAAAATACACTTTCTTGTTAATGGGGTAATTCTTAATGACTTATCCCATTTCTTTTTCCTATTCTTCCTTTACAATTTTTCAGCAATCTTTTACTTTTCCGTTGAAGACTTTTAGTTTTCAAATTAAAAGTATAAAAAGGATTCTCAGAGGTTTTATTTAAGACAAATTCGAACATACTATTTATGGAATTTAAACAACTCAGTTTAATCGCTCCGCTTTTAAAAGCAATAACAGAAACAGGATACACACACCCTACAGCAATTCAACAAAAAGCCATTCCAATTGTATTGCAAGGCAACGATCTTATCGGTTGTGCACAAACGGGAACCGGAAAAACGGCCGCCTTTGCACTTCCGCTTTTACAACGGCTTGAAGAAACTAAGACACCCGGTAAACTCGTGCCGATTAGGGCTTTGATCCTTACACCAACGCGTGAACTGGCCATTCAAATTGGAGACAATATCAACTTATACCGAAAATATCTAAAACTAAACTATTGCACTATTTTCGGTGGCGTAAGCCAGGAAAAGCAAGTTAAAGAAATTAAAAAAGGGGTCGATATTCTTGTTGCTACCCCAGGCCGCTTACTGGATTTAATGAATCAAAAAATAGTTTCTCTAGATAAAATCGAGATCTTGATATTGGACGAGGCGGACAATATGTTGGACATGGGTTTTATTCATGATATTAAAAAGATTCTGACCAAAGTCCCTTCAAAAAGACAGACCTTATTCTTCTCGGCAACGATGCCACCCAATATCCGTAAATTTGCACATGGCATATTACACAAGCCTTTTGAGGTTGACGTCACCCCGGTAAGTTCAACAGCCGAGAAGGTAAATCAATCTGTGTTTTTTGTTGAAAAGAAGGAAAAGATCAAATTATTGACGAGCCTCTTAAAAAAGCTGAAGCATGAGCGCACCATTGTCTTCTCCAGAACAAAACATGGTGCCGATAAGATCGTTAAGCTGCTTGCAAAAAATGGCTTGAGAGCAGCAGCCATTCACGGAAATAAATCGCAAAATGCAAGACAAAAAGCTTTAGGTGAATTTAAGGACAGTCATCTGAAAATTTTGATCGCTACCGATATTGCTGCAAGGGGAATAGATATCGAACAACTCCCGCTTGTCATCAACTATGATCTTCCCAATGTACCGGAAACCTATGTCCATCGCATTGGTAGAACAGGAAGAGCTGGTCAGGAAGGAAAAGCTATTTCTTTCTGCGATGTGGAAGAAAGACCGTATTTAGCTGATATTGAAAAATTGATCGGGTTAAAAATCAAGATAGAAAAAATGAATAAATAGGCCTTTATAGCTCATCAACAAAAAGCGGCTAGATCCATTGATCTAGCCGCTTTTTGTATTTATTTATGGCTTACGGTCCGCCATCAACAATGTCGATGGCGTGAAAGGAAGCCAATGTACTTTTTTATTGACAATTTTGTTCCAGCTGGGCAGGCTGATCAACATTAAGTCCTGTTCCTGCCAGGCCTCCCTATTTAATTCTCTTTCAGTTATTGTGAGGTGGTTTGGAACAAGTTGTTCCAACTGCCTAAGTTTTTCTTTGAACCCCGCAGTGTTTCTCAATACTTGATTGAGATCCCAAACGATAATTTGGGCATCCGAATGTTGAATCAGGCGCTGTATCATTTCACATAGAAATTCATCATTTTTCAAAACAACAGGAACTATCACTCGCTTCGCCTTCACAAAGCCTTTATCAATTAAAATGCCTACCATTGCATTCACTTTGGCGTTGATCTGCTGATTTCTGTCAAATGTCGTAAAGGGAGACTCGGCATTTGTAACCGTATGGAATAACTTTTCAGGATTTACAATCCGCGTAGTAAAATCTAAAAATCGGCCCAATAAACTCCCCTCATAGATGGATTCGCTGACACCCAAAAGTAATAAATCCTGATCGCGCTCATTGGAAGTTTGAACAATCTCACTGTCGATATCACTGGAGATTTTAAAGACTGTCTGAATAGGCTGTTCGAGTTGCTGAGCAACCTGCTTGATTTCACGAAAACTATCCAGTTCCTGGGTTTCCACCTCATAATGATGTAATTCGTTGGAGGGTTCAATATGTAATGCAGTAATTTCAGCATTCTTTTTCGATTTCAACGTTAAAGCATCAGCTAGATACAGTAGTGAAATCCCAGTATTACTTTTCGCAAAAGACAATAGAATCTTAAATTTCGATTTATCCTGGATATCTTGCTGTAATAAACTTTTCTTTGGTCGATAAAGAAAATTGATGAGATCTAAGGATGGCCCTGTCATAAAGGTGGTCACCAAGGCCATAACGACCATCATCGAAAATAATTCAGCGCTTAAAACGCCAAGATCGTATCCAATATTGAGGACGATAAGTTCCATCAAACCCCGCGTATTCATTAACGCGCCGATACTCAAACTATCTTTCCAGCTTTGACCGACAAAACGCGCCGCCAACGTACTACCTGCAAATTTCCCAATAACCGCGACCAAAATAATACCAACGGTAATCATCCATAACTGAGGATCATTAAGTAGACCGATCTGCGTACGAAGTCCTGTATAGACAAAAAATAAAGGCAACAACAACAAAGTAGAGACATCTTCGATTTTTTCGATGAATGCTGTTCGGAATCGACTTCCTTCGGGCATGATTGCTCCTGCCATAAATGCACCAAAAAGGGCATGGATACCGATTACTTCGGTTGCATAAGCAGACAATAACAGCACAATAAAGAAAATAGCAACAACAGGTTTACTCAAAGCTTCCTTACTCCCTTTTACCTCTCCAACGCGCATCAAAAATGGACGAACAATCTTAATCATAATGAGCACATATGCTACAGCAAGCCCGATTGTATACAATGCACTGGCGAAATCACCGGCTTTGACGATTGCAATTACGACAGCGAGTATACACCATGCCGTAATATCGTCCGCAGCCGCGCAGGTAATCGCCATTGCACCTAGCTTACTTTTTTGCAATCCCCTTTCCTGTATAATTCTAGCAAGTACAGGAAATGCTGTGATACTCATGGAAATACCAATAAACAAGCTATAGGATAGAAACTCTACATTTGTAGGTGGATGGAATAGGTATAAAAAATAAGCCAATGAAATTCCCAACGTAAATGGGATCACAATGCTTGCATGAGAAATGACAACGGCATCATGCGCTTTATTTCGCAGCACATTTAAATCTAGCTCCATTCCAATGATAAACATAAATAAGATTAGCCCAATTTGACTCAAAAACTGCAAATTACTGAGCGATTCTACAGGAAAAAGTGTATGCGAAAATTCCGGAAAATAGAGCCCCAGCAATGATGGTCCCAATATGATACCTGCGAGCATCTCTCCGATTACCACAGGCTGCTTAATCTTAATGCAAATCCAGCCCATAATACGTGCCGCGATAATGATAGTCACGATTTGTGCCAATAATATCGCTAGCGGATGCTGCAGACTATGGAATAAAGTTGATGTAAAATCCTTCCAGGCACCTTGACTTGTTTTCTCCCCACGCAGTAGTTCTGGAGCCTCTAGCTGTGCCCCCAAATGAATCACCCAATACATCACCCCAAGTAATGTACCAACTAAAACTACATAGAAAATTGTATTCCTATATTTCCTCATCTTCAATAGCAATTAAAATAAATATAATGACAATAGCATAGTAAGTCCCGACCAATATTCTCTAAACAAGGAGGGATAAAATACAGTCTCAACAAAAATATAATTCTGTAAGAGTTTTAGTGCTTTTTAGCTGCTAGGTGGAAGGAAATATGTAATGAAACAAAAAAATTTTGTAATCAACTGAATTTCTCGAAAAACATTTTCTTGTACGATTCCCCCAAATTAAACAAAAGAGGCATATCTTTTTCGTCAAACAAGTTGCTCGTCATTTGATCAGCGGAGAAAAATTTAACGATCTTGGTTGCAATGATCTCTTTTTTATTGATGCGTATAAAGTCATGCTCAGGCAAAATCTCCATCAACTTATCGAAGCTTATATTTTTCAACAAAATGAACGAACCATCAGCCAAATAAACTGTTTTATCGCGGCTGTCTACTTCAGCTATTTGAACATAGTTAATCTGATCGAAATACAATACCGTTTTTCCTTTATTGGTATTAAACTGTGCAAACGAGACAATTTCAGCTTTATTATTGATTATTTGTTCTACTTTCGCAATGGCCTGCTGGAGACGTTGCAGAGAAAGTGGTTTACGCATATAATCTACTGCATTAATGTCATACGCATCGCTCGCATATTGCTTATATGCAGTAGAAAACACAATTGGAAAATCCTTGAGTTCTCTGGCTACATCAAATCCATTAAATTCCGGCATTTCAATATCCAGAATACAAAAATCAAAACTTAGTGAGCGGTATTCTCTCAACAATGCTGCTGGTTCATTAAAAGTTTTCACCACCTCTACCCCTGGAATTTGCTCACAGAGCATTTTCAAGAACCTCAAGCTTGGTATTTCATCATCCAGAAGAATACATTTCAAACTTCTTTCAATCCGCATACAATCTGATTTGAAGGTGGGCACTATATACATCGTTTTCTACAAACCGGCGCAGTTGATGTCTACCTGGATAGTACAACATGAGCCGCTCTTCCAAAGTTTTGCTGCCTATTCCACTTTTGGCCTTTTGTAGGGGTGAACGTTTTGAAATTCGATTGCTTACAATGAGCTCCAGCAAACCATTCTTAAAGGTCAGCATGATAGAAATAAAAGAATCAGGGCCATGGAAATCTGCATGTTTAAATGCGTTTTCAATTAAATCCACAGACATCAAAGGAACCAATGAAGGTGTATTCAACAAGGAACTATTTAGTTCATCAATGTCAAATTTAACGCGGATATCAAATAAGGGGCTCAGTTTTACTTTATTTATCTCAATAAGATTACGTGCAAATTCAATTTCTGCCTTCGGTGAAACAAGTTCATCTTCACTTTCGTATAAAACGTAGTCTAATACCATGGCCAATTTGTCCATCGTATAATAGGTTTGATAAGCATGAGAAAGTATTCCGTTCAACGAATTTTTAAGCAAATGCGGATTTAATTGAGCCCGATGAAAATGTTCTATCTTTTGATTGTCCATACGATTAAAAAGCTCTTTTTGTTGTCTATTTTCTACCTCAAGTTTCCGGTATTTTTGTCTTAAGAAGAGGTACAAAGCCAATATTACAGCAACAATAGTCAGCAATAACAGAATGATTATATTCGAGATCTCAGTCGTCATGTTCATCCAAACTTAGTTAAAATTTTATTATGAACGAAAAAGCAGCTTCAGAAAACCCGACTGACCAAACCATTTATTCGTTTGCGATAAAATGAAATTTGAGTGTCCCCGGACTAAATACACGACTGTGAAATTCCCATCTATTTATTACAAAAATTAACAGTTTCATTACAATTTAGTCACTTTAAAACATTAATTTCAGATTATTATCCTTATATTGAGACTATTGTAATTAGCCGATCAAATGATTGTCTACGCTATTTTGGTTAAACCCGCCTGATTTTTAATCGGGCCTAATATGAAACACTATGGAAAAGCTCATTTTCGAAACTAATGCACAACACCCCAGTCTTGTAGACAAAATTAAACAAGCTGTTGAAAAACTGAATGGCATCCACGAATGGAAAATCGACTTGGATTCTATTTATAATCTGTTAACGATAGAAGGCATTCGACTCAACCCAACGGAAATCGAATCAGAACTGGCGCTCCATGGAGTCGAGGCAAGCCGTCTATATGAGGAGTAGAAATACAACCTTGTATAGCAAATAAAATAAGTTTCCTGGAAGCTATGTGGTTAAAAACACCCGAATTCAAACCGAATTCAATAAGCGTGAGCTTCTTCCAGATAAAATTAAAGCAATCTTATCTGGAAGAAGCATCAAATCTTTTTAATAATCATTGCCGAGGCACCACCGCCACCATTACAAATCGCTGCCAGTCCTACTGATCCCCCCTCCTGTCTTAATATGCTGCTGAGTGTTACAACAATTCTAGCGCCCGAACATCCCAATGGATGCCCTAAAGATACCGCTCCTCCATAAACATTTACTTTGTTCATGGGTAAACCTAAAATTTGTGCATTCACCAAAGCCACCACGGAAAAAGCTTCATTATATTCAAAATAATCAATGTCTTCTAGTGTCAATCCCGCTTTTTTTAACACCTTTTCTGTGGCTACACTCGGTGTAGTCGTAAACCATTCCGGAGCCTGTTCAGCATCAGCATAAGCAATAATCTCTGCTAAGGGGACAAGTCCAAGCTCTTCCAATTTCTCGCCAGACATGAGCAGCACCGCAGCAGCCCCATCACTTATTGTCGATGCGTTTGCGGCAGTTACAGTCCCCTCTTTTTTAAAGGCAGGCTTAAGCTCGGGTATCTTATCAAAATTGACCTGCGAAAACTCTTCGTCCCGCGAAACGACGACGTCTCCTTTACGACTTTGTATCGTTATAGGTTGAACCTCGTTTAAAAACTTATTTTTTTGCCACGCGTCTAGGCTTCTTTTATAGGAACTTATCGCATAAGCATCCTGTGCTTCACGGCCAATATGATATTTCTCGGCACACAACTCTGCAAACATTCCCATTGCATCATTCGAATAAGCATCGCTCAAACCATCACGTTGTAAACCATCAACCAGACTCTGGGCTCCAAATTTGGCTCCCCAACGCATACTATTCGTATAATATGGCACCCTACTCATGCTCTCCATCCCACCAGCAATCACTATATCAGCATCTCCCAATAGAATACTTTGTGCAGCAACAGCTATTGCTTTCATTCCACTAGCACATACTTTATTAAGGGTAGTTGCAGCGGTATGATCCGACAAACCTGCTAACCGCGCTACCTGTCGGGCAGGCGCTTGTCCCAAATCAGCTTGCAAAACAGCACCAATAATAATCTCATCCACTATATCGCGGGAAATACCCGCCTCATCAACTACAGCCCCAACAACCTGGGCCGCGAGACTTGGCGCCGAAATAGATGACAAGGCACCCCCAAAACTTCCAATTGGTGTGCGTTTCGCTGCAACGATAAATACACTCTTTGACATGATATAAAAAGTTTATAATTGTTCTGCTAAAATTTTGAAGGCCTATCGCTAGCATATTCCCCAACAACCCTTCCTCATCTTAAAGATAAAAAATATAACAGATAACCCACAACAAGTCGGTTTTATTTTTTTTATCAAAACAGAATAAATAGAAAAAAAATAACGCAAAAACTTCCCTACTTAACCAATTGAACGAAAAATAAAGAATAAAAATTTGCAAAAAGCCAAGGCTTTTCGTTAAATTCGTTTAGATAAAACCCTACTAGACGGCCATTCAAAAGACCGCCTTATATAAGATAACCAAAAGCAAGATAAACGATTATGCAGACAATCAAGTTTACAGCTGAACATCAGATTTTTCGCGATACACTTCGTACATTTATTCGAAAAGAAATTACACCCTACGTCGATGATTGGGAAAAACGGGGCGAGATCGACCGAAATGTGTGGAAGAAAATGGGTGATATGGGATTGATGGGACTCAATTACCCAGAAGTGTATGGTGGACTAGAACTCGATTTTTATTATTCCTTAATACTCTGCGAAGAATTATCCTATTGTTTTTCTGGAGGATTTACCATTTCGGCGCTTGTCATTCAGTTTATGTCGGCTCCTTACCTACTGAAATATGGATCAGAAGATCTGAAAGTGCGCTACCTTAAACCGGTTATTGCCGGTGATATGGTCAGTGCTGTTGCTATTACTGAACCCGGGGCTGGTTCTGACGTAAAGCAAATCAAAACAACAGCTGTCCGGGATGGTGATTTTTATATTGTCAACGGATCTAAAACATTTATTACCAACGGTTATTATGGTGATTTCTTTATTACAGCAGTCAAAACTGCTTCTGACCAGGGAACAAAGGGTATAAGCTTATTACTTATTGACAGAAATGCAACTGGAGTCTCGTCAAGCAAAATCAATAAATTAGGCTGGCACGCCTCTGACACTGCGGAGCTAGGGTTTAATAACGTACGAGTCCCTATTTCTCATCTCATCGGCTTAGAGGGAGAAGGATTTCGCTATTTAATGGATGGACTTCAATTGGAAAGGCTTACCGCAGCTATTCATAGTCTCGCTACCGCAGAATCGGCATTTCAGTATACACTTGATTATATCGCACAACGTGAAGCCTTTGGAAAAAAAATCCAGGAATTTCAAACAATACGGCACCGAATCGCACAAATGGCAGCAGATATCGCTACCACGAAAGCCTTTGTCTACCATTGTTGTGATCTCCAGGACCTAGACGAATATGCAGTCCAAGAATGTTCCATAGCGAAGCTACAAGCAAGTGAACTCGCCGTCAATGTTGTAAACCAATGTCTCCAATTATTTGGTGGTTATGGGTTTACAGAAGATTATAAAATCGCACGTTTATATCGCGATGTCCGTGTCGGCACAATCATCGGGGGAACCTCAGAAATCATGCTTGAAATTATCGCGAAAATGACAATAGATCATGTGACTTATCAATCAGGAAAGTCCAAACAATAGAAAGCTTTTTAAAAATTATCACCAAGTACAATGGATGAAAATAAATCTTATATGACCCACACGCTCTTTCGTGTAGAACAGGATAATCATCACATCATTACAATCCATCCTATATCGACAGCAGCTCCCGATCAGTTGGATATTATAGACTATCTCACACAATTTGTTGATTTGGTTACGTTCATTCTCGAACGGGAAGATACCATAGGTGTCGTATACAGCTGCCCGATTCAAGACAAAAAAATCGAATATACCCAATTATTTGAGCAGTTTTCTTCAAGCCGCTCAAGACCTTCGGACTTATACAAGCTTACATCAAAAGTATTGCATTGGGAAACGTTTAAAAAACCCATTGTTTCTCTCATTACAGACAATTGTACAGCTATTGCCCTAGCGACCATGCTATGGTCTAATTGTCGTATCGCCTCCGAAAAACTTCAGTTTGGCTTTCCGGAGAGTAAGTATGGTTTGTTTACAGCTTTTGGTACAACGATCTATTTACCAGCGTTGATAGGTACTGAAAATGCCCTAAATCTGCTGACACAAAGCAAACTTCTGAGCAGTGTAGAAGCCCATAAACTTGGCTTAATCAATGAATTGACGCAGAATCCCAGCGATAGCCTATCACTAGCAATAAACTGGATACTTAATTTACCCAGTACCAATGCTGGCCATCACACAGAACAAATGGACGAATTGACGCCCGAGGCAATTCTCACCATCCAAAAAAAAGCACGCGGTTTATACCCCGGTACAAACGCAGTTATTGAATTATTACAAAGAAGACTATTATGTACACCGTTTGAGGCCGCCGAAAAGGAAGCAAATTTATACCTGCAAGTCTTAAATCGCCCCGAGCCACTCAGCATGGTCCGTACACTTCATTACGCTGTCCAATTGGCAAAATCACCCAATAGAATAAAAAATCTCGACAACTATAAATTAAATAAAATTGGTGTACTGGGTGCTGGGATGATGGGCTCGGGGATTGCTTATGAGGCCGCCCGAGCAGGAATACAAGTTGCTTTAAAAGACGTTACACTTCCCCAAGCCGAACGGGGCAAAGCTTATTCTAGCCAGGTTTGTGAAAAATCACTGGCTTTAGGGGCCATGACCCCATCACAACGGGAGCAATTGCTTGCACGCATAAAACCAACTAACCAAGTCGATGACCTTTATGGATCTGACTGCATTATTGAAGCTGTATTTGAAGATTTTCATCTAAAGGCTGAGGTGACAAAAGAAAGCCTACCCTATTTAGACGAAAATGGCTTTTTCGCTACAAATACCACTTCATTGCCTATTACTGAGCTTGCTAAAGCAACCAACGATCCTAAAAATTTTATAGGGATGCATTTCTTTTCCCCTGTTGACCGCATGCCCCTTGTCGAAATCATCTGCGGTAAACAAACTGAGCAAAAAACCTTAGAGAAAGCACTTACCACAGCTTTACGCCTCAATAAAACTCCGATAGTCGTGCAGGATGGTCCGGGCTTTTTCACCTCGCGTATTTTCTTCAATTATTTACTCGAAGGTATTACAATGGTACTGGAAGGCATCTCACCGACACTGGTCGAAGAGGAAGCGATGGCTGCAGGATTTGCCGTGGGCCCATTGGCAGTATTGGATGAGATATCATTGGAATTGATGCTCCATGTTTATGATCAACTCCCACAACTTCATGCCAGCCAAAAGCGCGCTTACAATTACCTCAAAGATATGGTTGATCAAGGGAGAAAAGGAAAAAAATCAAGCGCCGGATTCTACGATTATGACATTGAAACCAAAAAGAAAACCATTTGGAAAAACCCTGTAATTGCAGCTGCAAAAGAAAATGTAACACCTTCAATTATCCGGAAACGGTTGTTGCATGTCATGGCATTGGACAGCTATCGGTGTCTCGCAGAAGGCGTACTCAATCAACCCATCGATGGCGATATTGGTTCTATTTTAGGTGTAGGGTATGCATCCTATACAGGTGGCGTATTTGGACATATCGACCGCACAACGCTTCCTATTTTCATTGCGGAATGCGAAGACTTTCAGGCCAAAGGTGAGCAATGGGATATACCAGAATCTTTAAGAGAACTGGCAAAAAAGAATTTCAGATTTTATAATGGTTTTGACTCAAATTGGCGATAGATTAGCCAATCTATGTTCTTTCGTCTAAAGAAGCGTGCATGAGCTGTTTAAGTGCATTAAAGTATCAGGTAATCATAAAAACAAAAGGTTGCAACCTCAAAAAGAATATTTGGTGTAGTTAACGCTGTAATAGAAACGAAAGCAGGGGTGACAAACAGATAGTTTGATCACCCCGTCCTCTCCATATCATTAGCGCACAAACAAATCCATCAGCTGTGAAACATCCTGTTCGATAAAAGTATCGTAGTCCAAAGTAGCTGTAAGTATTTCCTTTTGCTGTTTTTCGGAAAATACCCGAGCAAGATTCGTTTTGTATTTTTCGATTAATTTAGGGATTCCCTCCGCCCTACGTCTAGGATGGCCTATCGGGTATTCAACGACCAATTCAGGCAATATTGTGCCGTCAATCAGTTCAATTGTTAAAGCATTTGATATGGCACGTTTCTGTGGGTCGTGATAGTCAGCAGTGAATTGAGCATCTTCCACGCAGGAGATCTTATCGCGCAGTGCATCAATTCTTGGATCCGAAGCGATATGGTTTTCATAGTCATCAGCCGTCAAACGGCCGAAGATCAACGGAACAGCCACCATGTATTGGATACAATGATCACGGTCTGCAGGGTTATGTAAAGGTCCCTTTTTATCAATAATCCGGATAGCAGCTTCATGTGTACGAATGGTTACACGGGCGATATCTGAACTGCTTTTTCCAAATTCTTTCAGTTGTTGATGAAGTTGCATAGCAGCTTCCGCTGCTGTCTGTGCATGGAATTCTGCGGGAAATGAAATTTTGAAAAGAATATTTTCCATCACATAAGATCCATATCCCCGCTGAAACTTAAATGGATTTCCGTTAAAAGACACATCATAAAATCCCCAAACTGGTGCTGTCAAAACAGATGGATAGCCCATTTCTCCAGTTTTTGCGATCAAGGCCAATCGGACAGCACGCGAAGTTGCATCGCCGGCTGCCCAAGATTTTCGGCTGCCGGTATTTGGTGCATGCCGGTAAGTGCGTAAAGCTTGCCCATCGACAAAAGCCAAAGAAACCGCGTTGAGCAGCTCTTCTCTTGTGAGGCCAATGAGCCTACCCACGACCGCTGTTGAAGCCACCTTCACCAAAATAACATGGTCTAGCCCCACTTTATTAAACGAGTTTTCAAGCGCTAAAACACCTTGTATCTCATGAGCCATAATCATCGCCTCGAGTACCGTCCTAGCCTTCAGCGGTTTTTGACCATTCGCAATATTCGTTCGGCTCAACCAGTCTGCCACAGCTAAAATTCCCCCCAGATTGTCGGATGGATGGCCCCATTCTGCTGCCAGCCAGGTATCATTAAAATCCAACCATCGAACAATCGTGCCGATATTGAATGCTGCCTGAACGGGATCCAATTGAAAATCTGTACCCGGCACCCGGGCACCGTTCGGCACAATGGTCCCGGCCACAACTGGCCCCAACAATTTAGTACAGGCAGGATAGGTTAATGCTTCCAAGCCGCAGCCTATTGTGTCAAGAAAGCAGTAAAACGCCGTATTCCAAGCGACCTTTTCCTCAATTTTATAATTTAGGACATAGTCCACAATGTCCACTAAAACCTGATCCGGTTGTGGTCTTTCATTTGATATTGCTGAACTCATTCGTGTATTTCGTATAAGACTCTCGTTCTATTTATTAATATAATTCGTTTTTTCCTGCGCTAAATTCTTCCTTAAAGCCCCCTGTTCAAAAAGCACCTTTTAACGCCTTTTCCCGATCCAAATTTACCGTTCGGAAATTGGTACAAAAGGTCTGTCCTCAGGACCAATATAATTTGCACTTGGCCGGATAATTTTTCCATCCTGGCGCTGCTCGAAAACATGCGCTGACCAGCCAGTAATACGTGAGAGTACAAATAACGGCGTAAACATCTCCGTTGGAATGCCCATAATATGATAGGACACTGCAGAATACCAGTCCAGGTTCGGAAACATTTTCTTTTCTTCCCACATGACTTTTTCTAACCGCTCAGCGATCAGGTAGAGCGTCATGTCGCCCGCTTCTTCCGACAGCTCTTTTGCCACTTGTTTTATCACTTGATTTCTTGGATCCGAGATTGTGTATACAGGATGGCCAAAACCAATAATGACTTCTTTGTTTGCCAATCGCTTCCGGATATCCGCTTCCGCCTCATCAGCATTTGCATAACGACTCTGAATTTCGAAAGCGACCTCATTGGCTCCGCCATGCTTAGGCCCCCGTAGCGCACCTATTGCCCCTGCTATACAGGAATACATATCTGATCCTGTACCGGCAATTACCCGAGCGGTGAATGTAGATGCATTAAACTCATGTTCGGCATATAAATTGAGTGAAATCTGCATCGCTCTTACCCAAGAAGACGATGGCGATTTTCCGTGTAGCAGATGCAAAAAATGACCGCCCAACGTTGCATCTGCTGTCTCTACCTGCACCTCACGTCCATGCTGACTAAAATGATACCAGTATAACAGTGCTGAGGCCATCGAAGCCATCAGGCGAGTTGCAATGTCACGGGCACCAGCAACGGGATGACTGTCTTTCTCGGGCGAAACACTGCCGAAAAAAGAAACATAAGTCCGTAAAACATCCATGGCATGTGCCGTCGATGGCAATTGCTTGAGGACCTGTTGAACAGTAATAGGCAGACCACGTTGACTGATCAGCTGACTTTGATAATTGACGAGCTGGGCCTGTGTTGGTAGACTTCCATAAATAAGTAAATAAGCGACCTCTTCAAAACTTGCCTGATTTGCCAGATCCAAAATATCATAGCCCCTATAATGCAGATCATTACCACTTTTTCCGACAGTGCTCAAAGCCGTATTACCAGCTGCTACGCCAGAGAGTGCTACACTTTTTTTGGGCTTAAAACCTGTGCTGTTTGTCTCTTCCATCTGAATATAATTATTTGTTAAACAATTGATCCAATCGATTTTCATAGGCATAATAATCGATACTTCTGTATAACTCTTCTCTCGTCTGCATGTCGTTGATCACATTAAGCTGCCCACCGTCCTCCCGAATGTGACGATAAACAGTTGTAGCCGCTTTATTAGCTGCGCGGAAAGCAGAGAGTGGATAAAGAACAATAGAAACATCGGCTTGACCTAGTTCATTCAGGCTAAACAACGGTGTTTGTCCAAATTCGGTGATATTCGCCAAAATAGGAAGGCCAGTTGCCGCACTAAATTGAACGTATTGCTCCAGATGATGTACCGCTTCAGCAAAAATAAAGTCCGCTCCAGCTTCTTTATAAGCCACCGCTCTTTCCAAAGCAAGTTCAAGGCCTTCAGAAGCAAGTGCATCCGTGCGTGCACCAATGGCAAAATGCTCATCCGTTCGTGCATCCACCGCCGCCTTTAGGCGGTCAACCATTTCAGATCGAGAAACGAGCTCTTTCCCAGGACGGTGACCACAACGTTTAGCCCCCACCTGATCCTCCATGTGAACTGCCGCCGCGCCCACTTTGATTAAAGACTTTATTGTACGTGCCACATTGAATGCCGAAGGACCGAAGCCAGTATCAATATCCACCAGCAAAGGAAGTTTACACACATTTGTAATGCGATCCACATCAATCAAAACATCCTGAAGTGTTGTAATCCCAAGATCTGGAATTCCAAGTGAACCTGCTGCAACACCACCTCCGGAAAGATAAATAGCTTTAAAACCAGCCTGTTCAGCCAAAAGCGCATGATTAGCATTAATCGCTCCAACAATTTGTAATGGTTTTTCATTCTTGATCGCTTCCTTAAAAAGGAAACCAGGGGATTTTATCATAATATCGAATTTGAAATTCCAAGCCCTATAGCTTTCTCTTGATACATGCTACAGCGACTACTTAAGTTTACTTAGTCTGAAGAACTCCTTTTTAGACCCTTCCTCTTAAAGATAGGAATTATCAACGCAATAAAGCAAATTATTTTCTACACTAAAGGTAAATCACAGAAGAAAATACGGCTAAAAAACAAAACCAGCATACCCCCTAATTCAAGGGGCCTTGAACTTATGGTTCAAAGCCCCTATCAAAACCCAATTTACTTCATGGATTGCCAATTGGGATCCAATGCTCAAGAAATATTATTTTTCGACAAAATTACGTCCAACAAAGACCCGTTTCGCCTGTCCCCGCGTCACCTCGATTTGGTTTTTCCATTTTTGCTCTTTGGCCGTATTTAACTCAACGCTTTCCAAATCCCGCAGACGTGCAGCCAAGCGCAGCATTGCGATCTCTTTATTCTGCAATTGTGATCTCGTATCCATCACCTGAACACTTATTCCTGTCGGAGCATGCGTCGCTCTAACGCCAGAACTTACTTTATTGACATGCTGTCCACCTGCACCGCTACTTCGCATCGTTTGGAAATATACATCCTTCACATCCAACGCCTTTTCCTTTTCACACAGATGATACGTTTTAACTTCGACAAACCAATTCTTCCGTTTGTGTAAAGGACGAAAAGGGCTTTTACACACCCAACAGACTGTACCAATCCAATGATCAATCAATTGATCCATATCTTTTCCTCTCAATCTGACAATTAACGAACAAGGAAGTCCATCAACTTCTTCTGTTTCTATTTCCGTAACTTCAACTCCTATTCTACTCCCTTCAAAAGAGATTCTATCGACTACTAACCTAACGGCCATATTACATTCCTTAGGACCTCGTCCTGAAGAAATTTGTAAATACCTTTCTTTCATAACCTTATTTGTCCATACGTACAATCTTCGGACTAAACGTCCCGAGAACAGTTACCAACTCCTGTTGTAATTTCATCACCCGATGAATATCTTTATACGCACGTGGTGATTCATCCAACGCGCCGCCGATCAATTCCACACCATGTGCTTCCAGATCTTTCAGCATAGCGCTTTTTGTCAAATTATTTTTGCAGGCAGATCTCGACATAACACGCCCAGCTCCATGGGATGCAGACTGTAAACTTAAGGGGTTTCCCGTTCCCTCAACAATGAATCCTGGTGCTGTCATCGAGCCGGGAATCACCCCCAGCACGCCCTTGCCTGCAGGTGTTGCTCCCTTCCGATGAACAATGCATTCCGCCCCATTCACGAATTCCTTCCATGCGAAATTATGATGGTTTTCGATCGTTACCACAGGATTACCGCCAAGTGCTTTAGCCAGACGTCGGTGGATGTCTGCATGACAGGCCTGGGCATACTCTCCAGCCAAATTCATTGCCATCCAGTATTCCTGTCCTTCTTGGCTTGCTAAATCCAACCAGGCCAAATGTTGGACATGACGTGGTAATGGACATTGTTGCGCCGCAAGGCTTGTGTAATGCTTAGCGATATTCGCCCCCAAACCTCGAGAGCCGCTATGGGATAAAATCCCCAGGTACTGTCCTGGATTTATCCCCCATTCCTCCCGCACCGTTTGAAGCTCAACAATGCCCAATTCGACAAAGTGATTCCCGCTACCAGAAGTCCCAAATTGCCTGTAAGCTTTACCCAACAGGGATTTTAATAGTGGGATTTCCTGAAATTCAGTTCTACTGAAAACAACATGGTCATGCTTATCACGATGTGTGTCATTTAAACCAAATTTGGTATTTTCCTTCAATATATTTTTCAGTTGGAACTCCCTCCCTTTGAAATAACTGCCTGGTAAGTCGAATATCGACAGGCTCATCCGACAACCAATATCTACGCCTACACCATAGGGTATAACGGCATTATCTGTGGCCAGGACCCCGCCTATGGGAAGTCCATAACCTGTATGTGCATCCGGCATAAGTGCACCTTGTCTTGAAATAGGCAATCTCAGTGCATCATACAACTGTCTTTTTGCCTGCTCATCAATTTCATTTTCGCCAAATATGCTAAATGGAGCACAATGTGATTGAAGCTCCCGCATACGTATCTCTATGGGTTGCATTAAGCCTTCGGAGACTTTACCCCATATATTATGCCCCATAAATCGCTCTGGAGCTTCTAACAACTCGGTAAGTTCAAGAAGGATGGTTTCTTTCTTTTCTTTTTTCCGATATCTTGTGATCAGCCCTAAAGCTGTATTAACTATATTATTTTGTGGAAAACCTATTTTTACGAGATCTTTTCCAGCTAATTTACTTCCCATTTTTATAAAAAATATAAATAATTGGCCATCAATTTCTTTTTGGAAATTGGCTGCCTTTTTGAAAAAATTTCGGGAATGTTCTTTTGGGATTACGATTCTATTAAGCATTTTTTCTTAATGCACAGTCAATTACTCCTAAAGAGTCGAACGCACCTGTTTTTCAAAAACGCTGCAGCCCTGAAGAGATTTGATTGTCTAAATAGAAACGAAAATCCGGAAAATTAAAAAGCCCGAATGAACTTCGGCTTTTTCATCTGTATAAATTGGTGTTTTCAAAAGAAGTAAAGCGACCTGATTATTCACTCCAGCGGATTGAACAAACACGATGCGCTCCTATTTTGAAGAGTATCTTAAATAGGACGAAAAGCACGAAGATTGCTTTCGGCAAATCCATTTGCCTTAAAAGCTTGCTGTGTTATAATGTTAGCGACCAACATATCATCTCGTGTTTAAATTATTAAAATAGTATTATCAAGCGCAAATATAAGTAAGTTCAGTTTAAAATAGAAAAATTCGCAAAAATTTAATCCGAGTTAAATGGAAGCGGATCCTTTAACACAAATTTAAAATCGAGTGTCTTTTCGCCCCTGGTCACTCGAAAATGCATTTCCTTTCCCTCTTCTGATTTAAAAAGATTGTGAATTGACTCCAGGGAAAATGACGATGCAGATCGACCATTGATCCTTACAACTTTATCCCCCGGCAGTAGTCCTGCGATTGCCGCAGGCGAACCATCACGCACTGTTGCAATCTTATACATATTTCGAAGTACAAAGCGATACTGCACGCTATTACCCATTCTTACCTCTGTACCGCCATCCTTTTGCAGAACGACAGGTATTTCTTCTTTTTCGTATTTAATGCCATCATGGATAATTTCCAGTCCACTCATATTCAGATAATAAAAGCGATCAAAATCTTTATTCTTGTGAAGATATATAGACTTGTTGGGATAATCGAATACGACCTTGAATCGGCGTAACAATTCGTTTCCAATGGAACCTATTCTTTCGCTCACAAATGTTGCATGCTGTAACGAGCTCAATTCGGGATAGGCCACAAGGGGGTAATTCATTGTAAATGGCCCAAGTTCGAGCGACCGGATTCGATTTCTTTTTCCATAAATCTCACCGTTAAACCCCTGCCCTATGTAGTCATCGATAAATGGGGGTTTAATATCAAAATTGTTTAATTTAGAAGGAATAAGCATCAAAGCATCGCTATTTCCCATATCGATCAATACACGACCATCAATAGCCATATCTCCCTGTTTAAAAGCAACAGAAACATAAGGCCGGCTATTCAGAATGTCGAGTGGCAAACGCTGCATCTTCTCGAGGCCCTTAGGTAAGTTACCCTTAGGATATAAGGTGATGCGATGTTTTTGAAAATCCATTTCTATCATTTGGTTTTCAAAAAAACGACTTCCCATAATTCCATTCACTTCCACTCCTATCCTTGTAGAAATATCAATATGCGCATTTTGAAGAATATAGATCGGTTGGTCTAAATCTTCATATACCCCAGCAATATTCACCTGATTATGTATGGATAGATAACCATCCAGGCCCTCGTCCCTACCCAATCCCTGGAATTTATTAACAAAAACTGCACTATCAATTGACTTTAATGTTTCCCCAAATATCATGGTTTCTTTAACCCCCGTATCCAACAGGAAGTTCATCATATATCCATTCACCTGCACAGGTACAATGACCAGATTATGTACGAAAAGAAAAGGAATTTTAACATTCTTTTTTCCGTTTAAGACAAACCCCACTTGCCCCCTAGTAATGAAAAAACACAACAGTGCCAGCGATAAAAAAACTGTTTTCATCCAAGTTTATATTTGGTATTTCCAATTTAAACAAGAAAATTCAGATTAAAGAAAGTTTATAAAAAAAAGCCCATCTTATTGCCAATTCGACAGTAGTTAATTTATCTTTCTTATCTACAAGTCTGGTTCAAGATTACACCTTCGTTACCGTTCCTGTGCTATTTTATTGCTGTTTTATTGCTGTTTTATTGTTAAAATACCAAAGAATAAACAAAGAAACACCAAAGAAACACCAAAGAAACGGCAAACGAATACCGAGGAAGGTCTAATGAAAGTAGCTACAATAAGCGAAGAAACACCAAAGAACAAGCAATAGCTGCAGCAACTTAGAATCAAATAGTGACCAAGTTAGATCTTAAGACAATGCTTATTCAGTGCTTATTCAGTGCTCGTTCAGTGCTTGTTCAGTGATCATTCAGTACAAATTGAATAAGCACTGACTGATCACTGTCTAAAGATTGATCGAAAATTGTTACTACGTATAAGTTGATGTTAGGATGTATCTGTTTTAGTACCTACCTTGATGAGTTAAAATCCGGAACTTGTGGCAATCTTCAGGTCAGACACCACATAAACGTACAAAAAAAAGCCTCTTTACTGTAAGTAAAGAGGCTTTTTAGTACCCGGAGCCGGAGTCGAACCGGCACGGTTTCCCACTGGTGTTTGAGACCAGCGCGTCTACCAATTCCGCCATCCGGGCATATCCGTTTGGGATGATGCAAAAGTAGGTTTTTTATTGAAAAGGAGAAAACTTTTTGAACAAATTTTCAATGAAAAACAATATAGAACTGAAATTCAGTCGAATAATTTTTCATTAGTCACTCAAAAAACTTGCTTTAACCGTGATATTAGCTGTTTTTTTTCTCGAGCTTGTATTAAATGCACCGCCAGAAGAGTACTCTTCGTTGTCGTTTTGTCCTGTTATCTGAAAAATTCCGAGATCGGCCTTTACCAGATTACCTAATCTGGCATTCGATTCCTTTGCAATATTGTCTGCACGTTGATGTGCATTTTTTGAAGCCTGTGAAATAAGTTCCAATTTCAGATCCTCTAGCTTAGAGTAATAATAATTGGGGGTGCTGGAGCTAAGTTCTATCCCTTTGGAAATTAATGTCGATATTTCTCGTGAGGCATTGTCTACTTTATTTAAGTCTTTTGATTCGACACTTACGGCCTGCGATAAGGTATAACCGGAAAAAGTATTATAACCATTCCCCTTTCCATCTGTATGATATTCGAAATCTTTGGCAATATTAACGGCCTCGAAACGGATCTCGTCGGCTTTAACCCCCTGTTGCACTAAAAAATCCCGCACCAAATCACGATCCGTAGCCAATTGTGCTGAAGCGGCACTCAATTCATAATTCTTTCGGCTAAAAGTAGCACTCCATTTGACTAGATCGGATTCGAAATCTTTTTTGGCATTACCATTAACAGTGATTGTCTGCGTCGATTTAAACTTATAGCGATAAGCTGTACCTAATATCCAGGTACCAAGCAAGAGCACAGCGCCCATTACAATCGAAATAATAACAGCGGATGATGATTTCATAACCAGTTTTTTATGTTTACGTAACAATGAATATACCAAAAAATCGAAGTTTATTTATTTTTTATGAATAAATTGCGACAAAAAGGTTTAAAATATGAATAAGAAAAGTATCTGTATTCCATTTTGTTTTCTGGCAGCATTCGCTGCCCATGCACAAAAGAAACCATTGGATCATACGGTATATGATAGTTGGCAAAGCGTATCATCGCCCTATATCAGTAAATCGGGAAAATTTGTCCTGTTTCAGGTCGTCCCACAAGAAGGCGATAATCAGCTTTTTCTCAAAACCAAAGAAAACAAAGAACTCATTCAAATTCCCCGCGGATATAATGGAAAACTGACAGATACCGAAAACCATCTGCTAAGTTTGGTCAAAGCGCCATTTGCCGTAACCCGCGAAGCCAAAATCAAAAAGAAGAAAGCGGAAGAACTCCCAAAAGATTCATTGGCGATCTACAATTTAACGACTTCATCCCTTGTCAAATTTGCGCAGGTAAAATCTTACAAAATTGCCGATCAAAACAACAATTTCGTTTCTTTTCTTTTTGACAAGGAAATAAATGAAAAATCTGATCCAAAAACGGCCACTGATGCCCCATCAGCAAAGAAAAGCAGCGATAAAAAGAAAAAAACAGTTGCAACATTGGCTCTATATGATTTGAATTCCGGTGATTCGGTACAATTTTCATCCGTAGACCAATACGAATGGAATAAAAACGGATCAAAAATTGTTTTTTCAAAAAAAACAGAGTCTAAAGATAGCCTGTCAAAAGATTCCGGAGTCTACCTCTACGAAATAGCAACTAAAAAGCTCAAAAAAATATCAAATGGGAAAGGCAATTATAAAAATTTCAAATTTGATGAATCAGGCAATCAGCTCGCTTACCTAGGGGATCTCTCCAATGAAAAGGCATTGCTGAAAAATTATAATTTATATTACTATACAAATGGTATCGATACAGCCCAATACCTCGCAACAAAAACCAGCAATGGTATACCTAAAAACTGGGCTGTAAGTGGGGATGGTGATATCCGTTTCAGCAAAAATGGAGAGAAGTTATTTTTCGGCATAGCACCAATACCGCGTGTCAAAGACACCACTTTGGTTGATTTTGAACATGCTAAAGTAGACGTTTGGAACTGGCAAGACGATTATTTACAGCCCATGCAGTTGGTCAATTTAAAGAAAGACCTTGCAAGAAACTTCTTAGCGGTTACTTACCCCAAATACAACCGTAACATTATACCCCTGACGGACCAAACATTTAACTCCACCGCACTTACACCGGACGGAAATGAAGAGTATATCTTAGCGCGCACTGATTTTGGCAAGCGCATCGCAAGTCAATGGGAAGGCAGTACAAGAGACGACATCTATCTGGTTTCGACAAAAACAGGAAATAAAGAGTTAATCCTTTCAAACTTTTCGGGAAATGCAATCTTAAGTCCTGACGCAAAATACATCGTATATTTCGACCAAGATAAAGGAAGCTGGAATTCCTATCAGGTTAGTTCAAAGAAAAAGACAGTGCTAAATGACGGCATACCGGCGTCCTTTGCCGATGAGGAAAATGATATGCCTACCTCCGCGCAAGGATACGGAATGGCCGCATGGAGTCCAGACTTTAAAGGCATTTATGTCAATTCGAGATATGATATCTGGTATTTTAATTTGGACGGTTCCAGCAAATCCATCTTGACCAACGGCTATGGAGCTGCATCACAAACAACTTTTCGCTACTTGCCTTTAAAAAGAGAAGAAGATCGCGAACAAGCCACAACACTTGACTATAAAAAGGGTGGTTTTCTAACTTCTTTTGACAATAAAACCAAAGAGTCTGGTTTCTACCAGTTCAAGGGACAGCATAACGATCCAAAAAGTCTTTTGGTAGCGGCAAAAACGTTCAGGAATATCAGCTCATCAGCAGATCAACAGACGATACTGTACAGTAAAGAGGATTATATAAATTCGCCGAATATCTACACCAATACCATCAAGTTCAAAGACGAATTACAGTTATCTAATATTAATCAGCAACAGGCTAATTACAATTGGGGTACAGCGGAGCTTGTTCACTGGACAACCCCTGAAGGAAATCAGGCAGAGGGAATTCTTTATAAACCAGAAAATTTTGATCCTGCAAAAAAATATCCGATTATAGCTTACTTCTATGAAAAGCTTTCCGATGGATTATATACGTATCAACCTCCTGCTCCTACACCATCACGTTTGAACATCCCCTATTTTGTAAGCAACGAATACCTTGTATTTGCACCAAATATAAGCTACAAAACAGGGCACCCGGGTAAATCAGCTGAAGAATATATCAATTCCGGAATGAGATACCTCGCTCAGAATGCCTGGGTTGATAGCACGAAGATGGGGATACAGGGGCAAAGTTGGGGCGGCTATCAAGTTGCTCACCTCATTACGCGGACCAATATGTATGCTGCAGCGTGGACTGGCGCTCCTGTTGTCAACATGACCTCTGCCTATGGCGGAATACGCTGGCAGACCGGTATGTCGCGCCAATTCCAATACGAACATACACAAAGCCGCATCGGAAAAACCCTATGGGAAGCTCCGGAACTGTATATCGAAAATTCACCTTTATTCCATTTAGATAAAGTTAAAACTCCTGTTGTCATTATGGCCAATGACAATGACGGGGCTGTGCCATGGTATCAAGGTATTGAAATGTTTACTGCATTGCGCCGATTGAACAAACCCGTATGGATGCTAAATTATAATGGGGATGAACATAACCTCATGCTGCGGCAAAACCGCAAGGATATACAAATTCGAGAGCAGCAGTTCTTCGATCATTTCCTAAAAGGTGCCCCCGCTCCTGCCTGGATGAAGAAAGGAGTACCTGCCACCGAAAAAGGAATAGACTGGGGATTCGAATTATAACACATAACAATAAAAAAGGTGTGATTTATGGAAATCACACCTTTTTTATTAGCCAAAAACTATAATTTTTGAATTATTTCACAAAAAACATCAAAAAAAATTTCAGTTTTCAATAAAAACACAATATTTTTGAAAAACAAAATCAACAAAACTGTAATTTAACTACAAAATACAAATGTCGAACCTAAGATTCAAAGCAGTAGAAGCAGCAGGCTCACGCCAAATTGCTTCATTTGAAAAAGTTGAAACTAAAAAAGCAACTGACATCTACGGAAAGAATGTTTTTTCCGTAAACAAAATGAAAGACTACCTTCCTAAAAATTCATACAAGGAGTTAGTTGCATCCATTGAAGAGGGACAGATTATTTCAAGAGATTTGGCTGAACACATTTCACAGGCCATGAAAACTTGGGCACTTAACCACGGCGTTTCTCATTACACACACTGGTTTCAACCGCTGACAGGTTCGACTGCTGAAAAACATGATGCTTTTTTTGAGCCAGACGAAAACGGTGAAGCCATTGAAAAGTTTACAGCTGACGCACTGGTTCAACAAGAGCCCGATGCATCTTCTTTCCCAAATGGTGGTATCCGTAATACGTTCGAAGCTAGAGGTTATACAGCCTGGGATCCATCTTCCCCTGCATTCATTTACGAAACAGGCGCTGGTAAAACTTTATGTATTCCAACAGTTTTTGTTTCCTATACGGGTGAATCATTAGACTATAAAGCTCCTTTATTGAAAGCGATCAACGCTGTAGATAAAGCTGCAACAGATGTTGCTCAATATTTTGATAAATCGGTCACTAAAGTAAACGCTTCTCTTGGTATTGAACAGGAATATTTCTTGGTTGACCTTTCCTTATATAATGCTCGTCCAGATCTTCAGTTAACTGGCCGTACATTATTTGGCCACATGTCGGCAAAAGGTCAACAATTGGAAGACCACTATTTTGGTGCAATTCCAGAGCGCGTATTAGCTTACATGGTGGATTTGGAAAATGAAGCGTTAAAATTAGGTATTCCTTTAAAGACTCGTCACAACGAAGTTGCACCTTCTCAATTTGAATGTGCTCCAATGTACGAAGAAATCAACCTGGCTATCGATCACAACCAATTGTTGATGAATGTCATGGAACAAGTTGCTTTAAGACACAACTTCAAAGTATTGTTGCATGAAAAACCATACTCCGGTGTCAACGGATCTGGTAAACACAACAACTGGTCTTTAATCACAAATACAGGTGTAAATTTATTATCTCCTGGAAAAACGCCTAAAAACAATTTGATGTTCTTGACTTTCTTTGTCAATACCATTAAAGCTGTTTATGAATATGCTGATTTGATGCGCGCTTCTATCGCTAGTGCAAGCAACGATCACCGCCTAGGCGCAAATGAGGCTCCGCCAGCAATTATTTCGATTTTCTTAGGCTCTCAATTGGATGAGCTTTTAGAAGAAGTTGAATCTGCTCGTGTTGCTAAAAAAGTAAAAGCAGAGGCAAACTTATGGCATGGTATTCCTAAGGTTCCTGAATTAAAATTGGACAATACAGACCGGAACCGTACTTCACCATTTGCTTTTACAGGTAACAAGTTTGAGTTCCGCGCTGTTGGTTCTTCTGCAAACTCGGCTCTACCGATGACCGTGTTGAATGCAATCGTTGCAGCGCAATTGATCGAGTTCAAAACAGAAGTAGACAAACAAATCAAAAAAGGCACCAAAAAAGATCTTGCGATCTTAAATGTTGTCCGCAAATACATCAAAGATTCAAAAGCTATCCGCTTTGAAGGCAATGGATATAGCGAAGAATGGGAAAAAGAAGCTGAAGCACGTGGTCTTTCTAACATCAAATCTACACCTAAAGCATTAGATGTTTATGTAAAAGAAGAATCTTTAGCTTTATTTGAATCATTAGGTATTTATACCAAACGTGAATCAGAAGCTCGCCACGAAATCTTGCTTGAAAACTTCTATAAAAAATTACAGATTGAGGCGCGCGTCATTGAAGAAATGGTTAACAACCAAATTGCTCCTGCATGTTTCATTTATCAAAACGAATTGATTGAAAACGTCAAAGGATTAAAAGACCTTGGTCTAGCACAGGCAGCATTCAGCTCTCAATTGAACTTTGTAGAACGTATTTCGACACACGTAAATACCATCTTGGAGCAAGCTGAAGCAATGCGTCAAGAACGTAAAAAAGCAAATCAAATTGATGACGTACGCGAAAAATCAATCGCTTACGATGAATCGGTTAAACCGTATTTCGATGTGATCCGTTATCATGTCAACAAATTGGAGAAAATTGTTGATGACAAAAAATGGCCTCTTCCAAAATTGAGAGAGATCTTATTTTTAAGTTAAGATAACTTCCCTAAAACACAAAGAGCCTGCGATATCGCAGGCTCTTTGTGTTTTAGGGAAACGTTCGCTATCTCTCGCTCCTTATCTCCCCTCACAACAGTAGCTCCTATTTTTTTAACCGATTATCTTCATCATTATTACCAGCCTTCTTATTGACTGACTTAATATTCATATTACCAAAACGATAAGAAACTGACAATCGGATAACCCGACTATCATATCCATTGCGGATACGATAGTATCCATTTTCCTGATAACTCGACAATCTGCGCTGACCTCTTGTATTCAACACATCATTTACAGCCAGCTTCACATTCAATTTTTTGTCAAGAAATGTTTTTCCGGCACCAAGATCGATACCATAGTAAGACTGAAAACTAAATACTCCATAAACTGCTGGCGAAAAATAATTAGCTGTCAGCTCCAGGTTTGTTGTTTCCTCAATTCGAATATCATGATTGGAACTTACCTGGAACGATAACTTTTCCAATTGGCGTTGCGCTCCGGACTGCTCATCAAAACTAAACTTATTATAAAAAGCGCTGGCATTGTTAGAAATACTCCACCATTTAAAAAGCTTAACTGGTATATTGACATTCATGTTGTAATAATCAAAATAAGCCAGGTTTCGGTCTGTCTGTGCAATAGCTTTGGTCTCCGAATTGCTTTCTATGACCTGAGTGATGGCATCGTTGGTCCTCTTGTAGCCCAAACTCAATAAATAGCGCTCTTTAAAAGTATAATTTACTTCATACGAATTAGTATATTGTGGATTTAAATAAGGATTGCCATACTGATACGTGTATTGATCCAAATAATACACAAAGGGATTCAATGCCCCATAATCAGGGCGGTCAATACGTCTGCTATAACTCGCACCAAGCTTTTGATTATCATTAATCTGTTGCTGTACAAATATGGATGGAAAAAAATCGGTATAGGTCCGTTTTGTTTGTTGCCCTAGCGTCACCGAATTTCCCATGGAGCTCGTATTTTCAACACGCAGTCCAGTTTGTACGGAAAACTTTCCGAACGATTTATTTAGGCTGAAATAAGCTGCAGCTATATTTTCATTATACAAAAACTGATTACTTTGACCATTATTTTGCACAAACTCGCCTTGCTGATCCTGATCTTCATACAACAAATTATTATCTGTTTTTACGCGGCTATATTTTAAGCCCGCCTCAAGTTTCGTCGTTTTATTAAAAGGATGCACAAAATCAGTTTTAAAAACTAATATGTTTGTCTTAGAAAGCATATCATTTCGGAAAATATTCGGTGATTTAAATTCCTCCCAATTTGCGTCCAGAAAACGGTTTCCAACGGTGCTATTGTCATTATTTTTCGAATATGAATAATCCCCGTTAACGGTCAATTCAGTCCCTAAAGTATCAAATGTCTTTTTGTAGTTAAGATTATAAGTGAGGTAATGGTATTTAAAATCTGACAAATTGCTTCCTAATACAATCGAATCAAGCTTACCTTTTTGAGAGGCGATCAGATTACTTCCCTCGCGTGTTGAATGGCCATTGCTTACATTACCATTAACCACAAATCCAATGATCTCCTGTTTTCCCAGGTTAAAATCTGCCGCAAATTTGAAATTATGGCCTCGATAGCGGAATTTCGAATAAGAATCCGAATTGAAAAAAGTCGTTCCATTTTTGGTATCTACAGCCCTATCGATATCTAAATCATTAAAGCCTAAGGTATTTGCGTAGTTATAGGAAGAGAATAAGTTCACCCAATTGTTGCGATGGTTTATTAGAAAACCACCATCCGCCTTTGTATATTTACCCTGCCCTAAATTGAGGTTTAAACTAACATTACTTCCAAATTGCGTATTCTTCTTTGTCTTAATATTAATAATCCCTGCATTCCCAGCCGCATCGTATTTTGCGGGTGGATTGGTGAGCACCTCGATTGACGCTATTGCATTTGAAGCCGTATTTTCCAATAATCGCGATACTTCATCCGCAGAAAGATAGGTCGGCTTACCATCAATCATGATAATCACATTACTTTTTCCACGCAAATTGATCTTTTTGTTGTCTAAAGTTACCCCTGGAACCTTTTGCAAGAGTTCCAATGCGTTATTCCCTGTCGCCAAAATACTGTTTTCCACATTGAGGACAACTTTATCGAGATGACTCTCAATCAATGGTTTCTTTCCGACCACCTGTGCCTCACTCAGCACTTTAGTCTCCATCTGTAAACGAATCGTATCCAGCACCTTGAGATCGCCCGCACTCAGCGCCATTTCCCCTGAACGATAAATAGCGTAACCCACCGTGGACACCTGTAGGCTGTATTTCCCTTCGGGTATCGCAGACAACATAATTTCTCCATTTTCGTTGGATAATGTTCCTTTTAACAAGATATCATTGGGCTTACGAAACAGTGAAATATTTGCAGCCGCAATAGGCTGATTATCTTGTCCAACAACGACTGTACGTAATTTCCCTCCGTCAGATTGTGCAGAGACAGTCCTACCCATAGAAAACAGGAATAAAACAAGTGAAAATAAGAGCAAATTAATTTTTTGTGGTTTCATAATGTAATTTCTTTAGGCTATCGATTAGATAGTCAACTTCATAATAATGACAACAAACCTCGTGTATTCATTACACCTACACCAGTGGAAATAGATCGATCGTCCAATTTACTCGGTAGACAACCCAATAACATCGGTAAACCATATCCCTCACTGATCGATGTTAAAGCCGGTAAATTATCCCAGCTAATCTTGAATCTCCAAAAAGCACAGCGCAAGAGAAGCACATCGAATCAAAATAAAAATTCAAAAAATAAACAAAAATCAAAACAAATAAATTGTATATAAAAAATATTAAGCATAATATTTGTATTTTTGCACAGAAAATTAGTAAACTGATTGATGAACACTGTATCCTTGAAGAAAAGACTCTACCGTATTTATATCCTAATGATACGATTTATGCAAGGCGAGCATTCTGGAGACGCTTTACGTAATGTTTTCATCAGTATCATCCCAAGTTTAGCTCTCTACTTATTGGGAGCGCAAGCGAGCACGGCAATTGGAATCGGTGTCGGATCGTTGTTAACAACACTCACAGATCCTCCTGGAAACAGAAAAGATAAACTTTCTTCGGCTCTTGTCTGCATCCCCACCTTCTTTGTTGCCTCATTGTTTACAGCGATTGTATTTCCATATCATTGGCCCTTGGTGATATTGCTAGCGGCGGCGGGTTTTATCTGTACGTTATACGGTATTTTTGGAGCTCGTTATGCTGCAATTGGAAACATGACATTGATTCTCATGAGTTTTGTGATCGGAATGGCCCCACAACAGCCCTTTGCTGTTAGTTTACAGATTACAACAGGATCCATTATATATTACTTTTTTAGCCTTTTACAGGCCTATATACAACCTTATCGCTCGCTAAAACATGCGATGGCCAATGGTTTTCATGGATTGTCCCAATTTCTATTGATACGATCCCAGTCTTACGATCCCGATATTCCTTTGAATATAACGTACAGTCGCGTAGGCAAAATTCATGGCCAGATCAGCGAACAACAGGAACAAATCAGGTCCCTTCTTTTTCGAGAAAAAAAAATCATAAGTCAACAGTGGCATAAAAGCAATTATTGGCTCAGTCAAGTTTATGGGTTAATTGACCTCCATGAGTTAATTATTGCACTCGATCACGACTATGATGCGATTCGCAAAAACCTTGCAGATACGGGCAGCCTCCCTTTAATTCGTCAAACAATCAAATTATTAGCTTTAGAAATTGATAGCTTTTCACAACCTAACAAGAGGTTTCGGTATGCACATCAATTATATCATAATAACTTTAAAATTAATGCCCTCTTACAGGATTTAAAAGAAATTCAAGAAGAGCAGGCCGGTCAAGCAAAAAGTATATTATGTTCGATCATAAGCAACATCGAAGCAATTATTGATGTACTCAATCGAATTCAGGTGGCTTTTTATCAAAATCAGGAAATCCAGGATAAGATTGACTGTAGTGAGTACCAACAATTTATCAATCGACCTTTGCGCAATCTCGCTGATCTAAAAAGTAAACTCCATCTGAATAACCCGCTTTTTCGCTTTGCCGTTCGGATGGCTCTTCTTTTTGGGACAGGTGCATTGATTGGTATTCTATTTTTGGATTTTAAATATACCTATTGGATCTTACTGACGATCGCTATTGTTGCCAGACCAGCATTTTCAATGACAAAAAAGCGTAATATAGAGCGTATTGTAGGCACATTCTCGGGTATAATAGTTGGCATATTCTGCTTAATTGCTATTCATTTTCTCCCGGCTCTTCTTACCATAGCTGCATTAGGTCTTTTCGGATTCTTTTTATTCAATCGATCTAATTACATGGTCAGTGTCATCTTTATTACCTTGGGAATTGTGATTGCGCTCAATTTGTTTGAAGGCAATATCAATCTCATTTTAGGCAGCCGAATGCTTTTTACACTTATTGGAGCATTCTTGGCAATAGCAGGTTATTTCTTGATACCTGTACGCCAGAGCACAGGCATGGTTCAGCTGGCAAAAGAGGTATCTCTTTACAACGAACATTATTTCCAGATCATCAATAACCGTCTGTCGGACGAAAGACAAAGTTCGTTTGATATACGACTGGCTCGCAAAAAAGCACAGACTGCCATGGCCCTGTTTTCGGACGCTATCAATCAAATGAAAAAAGAACCCGAACACAAATGGATGGATTGGTCACATATCCACCATTTTCAGGCACTCTCTTATCAGGTCAACTCCCATTTGGTGGGTCTTTCGCTATCGTTAAACAAAAAGACGAATCACCACCTGACGTATGATATCCATAGTAGAATTGATGCACTTAAACCTCTTTTAACAGATTTAAATCAAATTGCAGAACGGATCAACTTAAAGAAATCATAATACCCGATTGGCAGTTACTTATCTAGTTTCATGGGACAATATGTGATCCGATCGGTATGTTATTCAAAATTCCTTTAACTAAAAAATAGCTTTTCTTTTGCTTTAATAAAAAAAGAATTTATATTTGTATCGTCTTCGAAAGAAGATTTCTAATCAACACCTCCCTTAATCAGTAGGTCTTGATTTATAAAGAAGTGGCGAGAGACTGGCTCAATGACCCACTGGCAACCTTCAATTTGTTTGAAAAGGTGCCAATTCCTGTCCAAAACAATATCGTTTTGGAGCATATAAATAACATAAGACAATGATTATTAAACTACTGAAGTCCATTAAAAATTCAGGTTCAACACAAGTGAGCCGCACGATAAGCGAAAGTGTAAGCCATCATACCACTGTATTGATGCGAATGCGTATGCATATGCACTTCCACGCTTGTTAAAAATCATTTCCTTTTTCTTGGATAAAGATTTAACAGACCCTTCAAGGAGGTGTGTATGCTTCTCTTTTTACTTAACAATTTCTTTTTGAACCCTTAAAATCTGATATATTATGTCTTCAAACAAAAATTTAAAATTCGAAACTCTTCAGGTTCATGCTGGCCAAGTCGCTGACCCTACTACGGGATCTAGAGCAGTTCCTATATATCAAACAACATCTTTTGTATTTGAAAATGCCGAACACGGCGCAAACTTATTTGCATTAAAGCAGTTCGGCAATATTTATACACGGATTATGAATCCTACTACGGATGTTTTCGAACAACGTATTGCGGCACTGGAAGGTGGAGTCGCGGCTGTTGCTGTTGCATCTGGCCAAGCGGCACAGTTTATTGCATTAAATAATATCTTGGAAAGTGGTGACAATTTTGTTGCCGGATCCAACTTATACGGCGGTACATTCAACCAGTTTAAAGTTTCTTTTAAACGCCTGGGCATCGAAGCTCGATTTGCAACGGACGCCGAGGCAGATAAAATTGAAGCCCTCATTGATGATAAAACAAAGGCCATCTATGTTGAAACAATTGGAAACCCAAGTTTCAGTATTCCAGACTTTGAGAAAATTGCTGCTGTAGCAAAAAAATATGACTTACCGTTAATCGTCGATAATACTTTTGGCGCTGGAGGTTATTTATTTAAACCTTTGGAGTATGGTGCAAATGTGGTGGTTGAATCGGCCACTAAATGGATCGGTGGACATGGTACAAGCATTGGCGGTGTCATCGTCGACGGCGGAAACTATAATTGGGGCAACGGAAAATACCCGCAATTTTCCGAACCATCTGAAGGCTATCATGGCTTAGTTTTTTCCGAAGTTTTCGGTGAAGGCGGACCGTTTGGAAATATTCAATTTGCCATTCGGGCACGTGTGGAAGGGCTTCGGGATTTCGGACCAGCACTCTCCCCTTTCAATTCATTCTTATTATTACAAGGACTTGAAACCCTATCTTTGCGGGTACAACGGCATGTAGACAACACCTTAGAAGTCGCTAAATGGCTTGAGGCGCATCCACAGGTAGAAAAAGTAAACTATCCGGGCTTAAAAAGCTCTCCGAGTTTCGCTAACGCACAAAAATACCTTAAAAATGGCTATGGAGCAGTGCTTTCTTTTCAGCTCAAAGGTGACGCAGCACAAAAGGCCAATAGCTTTATCGACAGCTTAGAATTAATCAGTCACCTGGCCAATGTTGGTGATACGAAGTCATTGATTATCCATCCGGCAGCGACTACTCACCAACAATTGAGTGATGAAGATCAGGCAAATGCTGGAGTGTTCAAAGGTTTATTACGTCTTTCTGTAGGAATAGAACATATTGATGACATCAAAGCTGATTTACAACAAGCTTTTGATAAAATTAAATAATCAGATTTTTTCGGCTTAAAACGTAAACGTAAAATGAGTAAGCATATTTATCTGCACCCGGAGCCTTTTGTATTTGAAAATGGAAGAGAGCTTACTGATTTACAAATCAGTTATGAAACATTTGGCAAACCCAACGCAGATCGCAGTAATGTGATCTGGGTTTGCCATGCACTAACGGCCAATGCGGATGTACTGGATTGGTGGTCAGGTCTTTTTGGAACAGGTGAATTGTTTGATTCAAACGATTATTATATTATCTGCGCCAATGTCATCGGATCAGCATATAATAGCAGTAATCCGCTATCTATAAACCCAGCTACTGGACAACCTTACTACTTATCTTTTCCTGAATTTACAGTAAGGGATTTGGTCAAAGCCCATCAATCTCTTGCAGACCACCTGGATATCAAACAAATAGAGATCCTTATTGGGGGCTCATTGGGCGGTCAACAAGCATTGGAATGGGCCGTATCGCACAGTATAGCCATCAACCATCTAATCGTCGTTGGAACAAATGCCGTCCATTCAGCATGGGGTATTGCATTCAATGAAAGTCAACGTCTTGCCATTACAACTGATCGAACCTTTTACGCCAATCATCCCGATGGCGGAGCTAAGGGTTTAAAAGTTGCACGCGCTATGGCACTGTTGTCTTACCGCAACTATACAACGTATGCCAACACACAAAAGGAGGATGATAACGAAAAACTCGATCATTATAAAGCATCCTCCTATCAAAACTATCAGGGTGAAAAATTGGTGAAACGCTATAATGCGTACAGCTATTACTTCCTAACCAAAGCAATGGACAGCCATAATTTGGGTCGTGGAAGACGATCTATCGAATCCGCTTTAGCGAGCATCGACTGCCCAACTTTAGTGCTGAGCGTCAATACAGATTTGTTGTTTCCTCCACAAGAGCAACAATTTATCGCTCAACATATTCCCAATGCCCACTACCAGGAGATTGAATCTACCTATGGCCACGATGGATTTTTGATCGAAACAAAAAAACTCACTAAAATTATCAGCAGCTTTCTGCAGGAACAAAAAGTGTACATCAACGAATTAGTATAAGAGAATAAAATACATATAAGAGAATTTAAGAAGAGATATGAGTAATAAATTAACAATAGGGATGTTTGGGTTTGGTGTTGTAGGCCAAGGTCTTTACGATATCATCAAAACCAAAAATCTTAATCTGGAGATCAAGAAATTTGTCATTAAAAACGGTGATAAAAAACGCTCGCTACCAGCAGATCTATTTTCTACCGACGCGGAGACAATTTTAGGTGACCCAGACATTAATACTGTTGTCGAACTGATAGATGATGCCGAAGCAGCCTATCAACTAACTGTTCGTGCCTTGAAATCAGGTAAAAATGTGGTATCTGCCAATAAAAAAATGATTGCCAGCCATTTGGAAGAGCTAGTTGATATTCAACATGAATATGGCACCAGTTTATTGTACGAAGGTGCAGTTTGCGGAAGTATTCCCATTATACGGAATTTAGAAGAGTACTATGACAATGAATTACTTCATTCTGTCAGCGGTATTTTTAATGGATCGTCCAACTATATTTTATCTAAAGTTTTCAATGAAAACCAGCAATATACAGATGCTTTAAAGAAAGCGCAAGAACTTGGTTTTGCTGAGACAGATCCCACCCTTGATGTCGGTGGGTTTGACCCAAAATTTAAAGTATGTATTGTTGCTTCCCATGCGTACGGGATCTATGTCAAACCAGACGATGTCTTTAATATTGGTATAGACAAATTGGGACAGCAAGATATTCGTTTTGCTAAAGAAAAGAACCTCAAGATCAAATTGATACCAACAGCGAAAGAGATCGACGGCAATAAAGTTGTACTTTACGTATTACCACGCCTAGTAGGCAAAGACAGCATGCTTTATAATGTAGAAAATGAGAACAATGGTGTATTGGTAAAAGCGGCCTTTGCAGACGAACAATTTTTCTATGGTAAAGGAGCCGGTGGCCACCCGACGGGCTCTGCTGTGCTATCGGATATCGCTGCCCTTCGCTATGGATACCGCTATGAATACAAAAAACATTTGGAATCCAGCACATTAAATTATAGCCAAGATTATTTAATTAAGGTTTATTTGAGATACACCGATGATGCACTGATTGAAAAGTTAAATTTCAGTGAAATCACAGAACGATATTACGCACCAGATTTCAAATATGTCATAGGACATATTAATCTTCAACAAATCGCAGCTCACAAAGCCGATTTGGATCAAGAAGGCAATTTTATTGCTGAAATCGCGTAGGCAATCAACAAACCAACCTACCTTGAAAATAGCCCCGAATGGGGCTATTTTTTTATTGCTTAAATTTAGTTGCCTTTCAACTTGAGGTCTAAAATCCCGCCTTCTACCAGACGTTCAAAAGGTAGCTGCCAACCTTTCCACAGGCGGTTATTCAACCGAACCTGATCAATAATATAACTATTGGCCTGCTCCTTCTTCACCTGAATGATAAATTTATTTTTTCTTAATTTCTCCGGCAATTGTATCGTTACCCGATCAAAAAGTGGCGCGCCAATCTGAAGCGCGGGCTTCTCGGTGGTGAGACTTCGTACGTCGAATAGGCCGATACTCGACAAGACATACCATGCGCCAAGCTGTCCTTGGTCTTCGTCTTGTCCGTAGCCATAACCGTGTATTGCATCATTACCATAAAACTCATTGCAAATTGCCCGTACCCATTTCTGACTTAAATCAGGTCTACCAGAAAAATAGAACAGCCAAGAGATATGCAGGTTCGGTTGATTACCATGATTATAAAGACTTTCAATCCCTGCGAAAGCGTCAATTTGTGTACCACCTCCAAACACATTCTTCTGCGACACCGTAAAAATACTATCCAACCGCTGATTAAACAGATCCTTTCCAACCAGTTTAACCAATTCCTGTGGGACATGCGGAACATAGAAGGTATACTGCCAAGCATTTCCCTCCTGAAATCCACGCCATGGTTCATAAGGGTTAAAGTTTGAAATAAATCGCCCATTACTATCCTTTGGTCGCATAAACTTCGTTGTGGTATCGTACAGATTACGCCATCCATCGGATAATCCCTGAAATTTAATATAGTCTTTTTGGTGCCCCAATGATTTTGCAAATTGTGCGGCCGCACCGGCAGAAAAAGCATATTCCAAGGTATGCGAAGCACCAAAAGGAGATCCATTGGTCATTAATTCGGGACTGCCATTATCATCTTTTATATACGGAGAATAACCTTTACGGACAAAAACGCCCACATCTAACTTTCCTGCTCCAGGCAGACGGTCTTTCCCTTCCAATTCATTTTTGCGCACCGCAGCATAGGCAAGATTCACATCATAGTCACGAATACCCACATTATACGCCGCTGCAATTGCCAAACCTGTAAAATTAGTCCCTACACCCGAAACGTATTTACTGTTGGCAATACCGTCTCCTAGCCAACCGGCATCGCGATAGACCAACAATTGACTCTGAATCCAGTCGTTGTAATAGTCCGGATAAGCAATGGACCATAACTGTGTCAAATTCCAAAATGCACCCCAGATCGCATCGGTATTATAATGATGATGAATAGGTTGCCCCTGTTTATTTAGAGCAATCTGCCCTTCCGAGCCATCATTTTTGGGATATGCACCATTGACGTCGCTTGCAAGCCCACGACCAAGTAAAGCATGATACAATCCAGTATAAAATTTAATGCGGTCGTCCACTTTCCCCCCTTCCACCAAAATTCTTCCCAGTTCACTATTCCAGGTTTGCAAGGCATTTCTCTTTGCAGTATCAAACGACATATCCTTTGCTTCTTTAAGCAAATTCAGTTGTGCATTTTCCACAGATGTATAAGACAAGCCGGTCTTGACTTCGATAGATTCCCCTACTTGGGTATCAAATTTCAGGAACACGCCGGCCCCCTTTCCTTTTATACGGCTATGTTGATCGAAAGTCGTGGAATCGCTAAATGTTCCAAAAGATTTAGGCTGTTTGTTTATCTCCGCGAAGAAAAACATCTTAACATGAGCACCCTGCTGATATTTTTGTACGTATACAGGATTGGTAACCACATATCCCCAGACGTGCTGTTTGTCATAATTCACTTCAGCATCAACGACCGGGCCACTTTCCCCCATAACATGGCCAATATCGAAAATAAGGTTGGCTTCTTCCGTTTTTGGGAAAGTATACCGATGAAAACCGACGCGCTTGGTTGCCGTGAGCTCCGCAAGTATATTATAATCTTTTAACTTGACGCGGTAATAGCCAGAAGTAGCAAACTCATCTTTCTTATCGAAAGCAGAACGATAGCCGCTTTGTGGACGATCAAGTTGACCAGGAGTTGTCTTCAATTTTCCAACGGACGGTGCAAATACCACTCCGCCTACCTGGAATTCGTGAAAATTAGCGAATCCTTCTATTGACCCATGCCTATCATCGTACCCCACAGCTTCCCAGCCTGACTTGTTCCCATAGCTTCCATTTGTGCTCGGCGCTAGCTTAGCCATTCCAAAAGGTACTGCTGCTGGTGTATAAAAGAAATACCGGCTATGAACGGATCCAATATTAGGTTTTACAAAAACGGTTAAATCTGTTTTCTGCTGTGCAAAAACAGCCGTCGTACTAACAAATAAACTACAAAAATAATAAATGATATGCTTTACCATTGTTTTCAATTAGGTTCTACAGCAAACTTACAAAAAAATATAGTATGTATAAACATGAACTCTATTTTCTTACGCGATTTAACTACGGGAAAGGCCTCACCATAATGCCTAAATTTGTAAAATTTTAAATACTAACCAAATAAAACGTTATTTAAGCTTAAATACTGACATTTTTCCATAACTTTGATTGTACATACATACTAAAATATAACCAGTAAATAAATTCAAAAAAAATACGCATCAGACGGCTGATCTTCGATCAAACCCCTGAAGTAGATGAAAATTAACCCTGAAATAGATACAAATTATTGACAGATACACTTGTCAAGCCTAATTAATTACAATAAAACCACAATGAAAAAAAACACCCCATTTTTTAGTCTAATGCTTCTGTTACTCGGAACCCAACTATCAGCACAACAAATAAAACCCGACAATATAACTCAACTTAAGTTGGCAAAAAGCATTCTAGCGGATCAAAACTTAAAATATGTCGACAGCCTTGCCCGAGAGGTCATCAAAGAAGGTTTCAATGCGGGAAGTGGGTACTCGCAAATTTGGGCCAGGGACCTCAATACATTTATTGAAACCGCCTTGGAAGAGCGGTCCCAAGCGGACATTAGAGGGGCCATTTTAGTATTCTTTCAGATGCAACAGCCCAATGGTGAAATGGTAGACGGCTATGTCCTTAAAAAGGATTTTACCTGGCACGATGATACACCTTATTATTCAGAAAATGCGCCCGGCCATGTTGGATTTAAAAATACAGTAGAAACAGACCAGGAAACCTCACTCATCCAACTGCTTGGTAAATATATCCTGAAAACAAAGGATTACAGTATCCTGGAGGAGTCTATCGGTGGAATTTCCGTCAAAGATCGAATCCAACTCATGTTGGATTATTTGAAAAGAGAACGATTCAACCACAAGTATCAATTGCTTTGGGGTGCGATGACCGCAGATTGGGGAGATGTACAACCCTACGATAGCTTTGGTTGTGACTGGAATGAGCTCTCCAATGAGGCGATCGATATTTATGACAATGCGATGTTTATTATTGCATTGCAGACATTGATTGATATTCAACCCAACGCTCCGAAGGTGACAGAATGGAAGGGATTAAAAAAGAGTCTCGAAACAAACAGCAGACGTCATCTATGGGATAAGAAAAAACAAAAATTCATCCCTCATCTCTATCCTAAGACATCCCCTATCCCAAAAGGATTTGATGAAAATACGATTCATTATCATGGAGGCACCGCCATCGCGATAGAAGCCGGGTTACTTTCCGCTTCAGAAATAAAAACAGTCAATACGCAAATGCTGGAAAACGTCCGGTTATCGGGCATGCCGAGTATTGGATTGACCTTATACCCGACCTATCCGGTTGGATTTTTCATCGGAGGAATGGCGCAGCCTTACCAATACCAAAATGGTGGTGACTGGACTTGGTTTGGCGGACGGATGATCCAGCAACTCGTATTAAACGGCTTTTATCAAGAAGCCTATGCAGAACTTCAACCGATGATCGATCGCGTTGTGAAAAACAAAGGATTTTACGAATGGTATGGTCAAAATAACGTCCCTAGCGGATCAGGGAAATTCAAAGGTTCAGCAGGAGTGCTCAGTAAAGCAATAGCGCTCCTAGAAAGCTGGGCAGAAACTACCGTAGAAAAGAATCATTAAAAGAAAAGAATAAATAAATGAACTATTTACTCATCCTGTCGTCCTTTTTGAATGGATAATAGGATGAGTGAATTACTTAATAATCTCTTCTGCTTTCAACAGTATAGGTAAAACTTTCCGCACGGTAGAACCCTAAATTATATTCAATTGGCTTTCCAGATTGGTCAAATACAAACCGCTTGCGGGACAAAATAGGATCACCGATATTAATCTCCAATTTATCCGCTATAAATTTATTTGCAGCCATTGCATCCAACTCTTCCTGAGAAAGATCTGCAACGACGTGATAATCTGCTTCTAAGATTTCATATAGAGGTCTCTTAAAATCTTCATCGCCGTTTAAACCTATACGCGGATGGAAATAAGAGATAAAATAAACAAATGGGTCATCTTTCTTTCCTCTCAGACGTTCTAGTTTTAACAGCTTCTGATCCTCATCTACATTAAAAAACTTCGAAACAGCTTTATCCGGAACTACCCAGCTGACGTGAAGTTCAAAATTTTTCACCTCAATCCCACGATTTTTCATCTCTTGTGAGAAACTCAACCAATTTTTGGATTTTGAACTGAATTTAGAACTAGCCACCTTCGTTCCTATCCCCTTCTTTCTAATGAGCAGCTCCTCATATACCAGTTTATTGATCGCTAAACGCAAAGTAGAACGGGAAATTGCCAATCTTTTTGCTAATTCAATTTCATTGGGTAATAATTTCCCCTCTATATATTCAGGCTGCTTAATTAATTCGCGTAACAAATTCTCAGCTTGTATATGCAGCGGAACAGGACTTTTATGATCTATTTTTAAATTCATCATTTGGATTGCTTGTGCTAAAATAAGATTTTTTGCATAATTAAAAAAATAGATATATGTTTGTATGTATATACATATTAATATAAACCGCAGATGTCAAAGAAATTTATCATCATTTTATGTATCGTTTCACTTGGAGGGCTCCTTTTCGGTTTCGATATGGCTGTAATTGCAGGTGCTTTGCCGTTGGTGAAGCAATTTTTCGGACTATCTCCTGCTCAAGAGGGCGTTTTCGTCAGTTCAGCCTTGCTAGGCTGTATTGTTGGTGTATTTTTCACAGGACCATTAACAGATAAATACGGCCGAAAACCCGCCTTTATTACTGCGGCCCTGCTTTTTTTATTCTCAGCAATTGGCTGTGGATTCAGTCCTTCTTACAGCATATTGATTGCGAGTAGAAGCATTGGGGGCCTGGGCGTTGGAATAGCCTCAATTGTTGTGCCCTTATATCTTGCGGAAATATCGCCAAGCAAATTTAGAGGAAGATCAGTCACCTGTTACCAGCTCGCTATTACATTCGGTATCCTATTTGCCTATATCAGCAACTACCTGATTCTTGAATATAGTTCGGCCCAGCAAAATGAACTGTGGCGAACTATGTTTTTAGTTGGTGCAATACCAGCTTTATTGTTATGTATCGGTGTTTACTTTATTCCTGAAAGTCCACGTTGGCTTTCTAAAAATGGACGAAATACTGAAGTTGCAGCGATCAGTGTCGCATTAGGGCTATCGGATATACAAGAGGTCAGCCATGTTTCCTCGAAAGGAAATCTACGTGATCTGTTCTCTCCCATTTATCGCAAGGCTTTTTTATTGGGCTTATTCCTCCCTTTATTTTCACAGCTCAGTGGAATCAACGCAATTGTTTATTATGGTCCGAGCATATTGCTTGAATCCGGTATTTCATTAAACAACTCCTATCATGCCCAGTTATTCTTTGGAGCTGCCAATGTGCTATTTACTTTCTTTGCAATCTGGAAGGTTGATAATTGGGGGAGACGTCCCTTATATCTTTTGGGAACTGTAGGTGCTACCGTGAGTTTGCTGGTTACTGGTTATCTTTTTAATCAAGGTCAAGTCAATAATATCGCATTGATTATCGCTATACTTTCCTTCTTATTTTTCTTTGCTTTTTCCATTGGCCCACTAAAATTTGTCGTCGCAGCCGAAATCTTCCCAAATGCCATCCGGGCTCGTGCCATGGGTATCAGTATTATGGTGATGTGGATTTCCGATGCGATCGTGGGACAGCTAACACCCATTCTTCTCGCTTCCTGGGGCGCCCGCTATACGTTTTGGTTGTTTGCATTTTTCTGTGCCATCGCATTCCTTGTTGTACTTGGATTCCTTCCGGAAACGAAGGGCAAACCTTTGGAGGAGATCGAAAAATTCTGGATTGAAAAACACAACAAAAAATCAACAAACAAGTAAGCAAAAGTTATTTATTCCAACATCATTCATTTGCAATAAAAAATTACATCAATATGTATTCTAATACTCAAACAAAACCTTTTCAGTACGAAATCGCGCCGACGTTTCCAGTTCAAGGATCCTTATCAAATTCCTACCCGAATCTTGCTGCACATCTCATTACACATAATATACATAGCATTGATGGTTTTGTAGGTGTTAACTGGGACACAATCATCCCCAACCTGAAGCAGGAATTTGAAAAACAGGGTGTAGCCGCACGATTTATTGCGATGGATTCTGCTTTAAAATCGGAATCAGCCATCCACGATATTGTCTCTCCCTACCTAGGCGGCAACGACCCATTGTTCGGAAAAAAGACCGGTATTCAGCTCATTGAATACTTTGATACCGAAAAACTAGCGGATTTTCAATCAATACTAGCGAGCTCCGATTCAAAACAAGTTGAGTATACCGTCTTTTATGGTCCTGGAGCATCATTAGTCGATACGTCTAGTCAGCTGATGTATATTGATCTGCCCAAAAATGTGCTTATTCAACGCATGCGTGCGGGCACAGCTTTAAATTTAGGCTCTTCAACACAAACCAATCAAAAGGAAACCTACAAACGTTACTATTTTGTCGACTGGGAAATATTGAATAGACATAAAAGGTCCATCCTGTCCCGTGTCGAAATTCTTGCCGATCAACAATCGTCCCACACCTTACCATGGATTACGGGGAAGGATCTACGCGATACATTGCAAACCATGTCCCAAAATTACTTCCGCGTACGACCAACTTTTGAACCCGGCGTATGGGGTGGACAGTGGATGAAAGAGCACCTTACAGGCATCGATCAGGATGTCAAAAACTATGCGTGGTCCTTCGAAATGATTGTCCCCGAAAATGGTATTTTGCTCGAAGCGGATGGACATATACTCGAAATTTCATTCGATCAATTGATGTTTCAAGAAAGTGCCAATGTACTCGGTCATGCACAGCAACGTTTCGATGTTGAATTTCCAATACGCTTCAATTTCCTGGATACCTTTGATGGCGGTAACCTATCCATTCAATGCCACCCTAGTCCAGCTTATGCAAAAGCAGAATTTGGAGAAAACTTCACACAGGACGAATCATATTATATCGTTGATAGAAAAGAGGATGCACAAGTGTATCTGGGCTTTCAGCAAACAATTGATGCCGGCAAATTTCGCTCCGCTTTAGAAGAGAGCTTCCAAAGCGGAATAGCTATGGATATCGAGCAATACGTTCAAAAATTCGAATCCAAGAAACACCAGTTATATTTGATTCCACACGGTACCGTACATTCTTCCGGCGTGAATAATCTCGTACTCGAAATCAGTGCGACACCTTATAATTATACCTTTAAAATGTACGACTGGGTGCGTCCCGATTTAGATGGGAAACCACGTCCATTAAATATTGATAGAGCATTCGCTAACCTCAATTTTAGCCGGAAAGGTGATGTCGTAAAAAACACACTGCTAGCTCAGCCCAGTGAAAAAGTCCTTGATGCGCAAACAACAAGAGTACATTTGCCAACGCATGAAGATCATTTCTACGATGTTTTTAGATACGAATTCGATCAGGATGTTTCGATTGAAACGCAGGGACAGTGTCATATCATGATGCTTGTCGAGGGTGAGGCAATTGAGCTGACGACGGCAAATGGCATGAAGAAAGTCTTCCATTATGCCGAGACTTTTGCCGTTCCTGCTGCTGCTGGGTCCTATACATTGCGTAATTTAGGAAACGGTAAGGCAAAGGTTATCCAATCTTTTGTCAAAGAATCCAAATGTTAATCAAACCATTTATTATAAACAAACAGCACAATGAGAACTATATTTTTTGCATTATCTTCATCGCTCCTATTACTGTCCTGCCAACATGCTGGCGGTAAAGTTTCTACGAACAATTTACAAGACAGCATCCAAAAAGATAGCAGCTTCCATATTGTCAAAGATATGGCTACGAACATCATCAAAAGCGGATTCAATGCGGGGGATGGATACAGTGAGGTATGGATTAGAGACTACAATACATTTATCACCTTAGCAACAAAAGTACATCCCCATGAACAGATCAAAGATCAATTGGCTTTGTTCTTTAAACTACAAGGTTCTGATGGTAATATTGCCGATGGTTTTGTCAAAAAGTCCAGCTTAAAAAATGGCGTATCGGACTATTACACAATCACCAGCACCCTGGCTCCTGATTATGCTGCACATAAAAACACCGTTGAAACAGACCAGGAATCCTCTTTAATTCAAGCGGTACATAAATATATCGTTGCAACTAAAGACAAGGCTTTTCTCAATGAAAAAATTGGTGATGCAACTGTAAAGGATCGCATGGAACATGCTTTGCAATTTTTATTGGACAAACGTTATAATGATACTTATGGTTTACTTTGGGGCGCAACCACGGTTGATTGGGGCGACGTTCAACCCGAGCATGACTGGGGTGTCCATCTCGATGAAAATTCGCATATTGCTTTGGACATCTACGACAATGCGATGTTTTTGATCGCCCTTGATAACTACATGGATCTACTTCCTGAGAAAAAAGAAAAATGGGGAAAAATCAGAGCTTCCGTAGCAAGTAATACGATGAAACACCTTTGGGATGAAAAGAACCAGAAGTTTATTCCCCATATTTATATCAAAGGCTCTCCATTTGCGGCTGATTTTGATGAAAATCAAATCTATTATCATGGTGGAACAGCTATCGCTATTGAAGCGAATTTGCTCAGCAAAGAGCAAATAAAAGTTTCATTGGATAAAATGATTAAAAATGTAAAAGACGCTGGTGCGGCAACAATTGGACTTACCGTGTACCCAACTTATCCTGCAGGTTCATTTAAAAACAAAGGCATGTATCCGTATGGTTATCAAAATGGTGGGGACTGGACCTGGTTCGGTGGGCGTATGATTCAGCAGCTCGTTAAAAATGGTTTTCAACAGGAAGCTTATGAACAGATACAGCCGATGCTTGCCCGTGTTATCAAAAATAAAGGTTTTTATGAATGGTACACAAAAGATAATAAACCAGAAGGTTCAGGAACTTTTAGAGGTGAAGCAGGTGTGCTTTACGATGCTATCGAATTACTAGAACATGCTGGCACGAAATAAAAACAGCTTATCGCGATGTAAAAAGAGCAGCAGGAAATTTGCAGTGCCCCCACAAAGTTAGACACTTTCTGGGGGCATTTTTTCTGAAAGTGTCTAATCTTATTGGCCAGAAAGAACCTTCAGTTTGCTTTCATTGCTGTTGGTGTCTACGAAGTCATGAAGGTTTTATTTGAAATCGTCACCTTAGCATTCCTATTTTATATTACGCTAAAGCCTTTTCCGCATTCTCCTTTGTATAGTCGTTTCCTATCCGCTAAAATATCCTGTTTATTTTCCTTAAATTACTTGTCCTTCTCGCTCAATCGTTAAATTGTGCAAGGGCATTCCATTTGGATCGCGAATTTTCATCGTGTAGCCGACAGGTCCAATAACAGCTTAAAACCTGATTGTATCGGTTTCAATAAAAGGCAAACTATAATTACCGGTATCTGCCTTAATCTTAGCATTCAACTGCTTTATTGCGGCGACTTCCTGATTTACCGTCTTATAAAGATAGACGTTCTTTAAACTCGGAAGCTCGTTCAGTTTTGATAGACCTTTTGATGTAACTTTTGTGCCTGTCAGATTCAAATACGTTAATTTTGACAGGCCTTTCAGCTGGCTCAATCCAGCATCGGAAATTTTTGTATTTTCCAAATGCAGACGGGAAAGAATGGGCATTGCCGAAAATGTTGAAAAAGCAAGATCTGTAACAGCCGTATTTCCTAATTTCAGCTGTACAATATTATCCTTAATGGCTAACAATTCCTGTAGGTCCTTATCATTAAATTGAGGATAATTAATCGCATTAACCAACACAAAGTTATTATCTCTTGCAACTTGGATGATCTTAATACCCTTAGCCTGCCAAGCATCAACTTTATCTTTTGGCAAAGCTGGTGCTGCTGGTAGATCAGCATACAATACAGCAGACTCCTCTTTTTCCCCTGTTTCCAATTTTTTCAACAAATGAGCTATTTCCTCCGTTTGTGGTATTTCATGCACTTTTTTATCAAAATTGGCTCCTTGATCAATCCACCAGGCAATCAGTTTTATCTGATCAGCGGTTATCGGTGTACGACCTTTAGGTGGCATACGTTTCTTATGTCCCTCGGGCAACACCAATCGGGCATATAATTCACTCTTTTTCGAATCATTTGCATTTAGTACTGTGCCGTTCTCTCCTCCTTTTAACAAATTCTCTTTTGTATCCAGTGCCAGCCCCCCTTCCTGCTTTCTTTGCCCGTGGCAGCTTTGACAACGCTGTTTTAGAATAGGTTGAATAATTCCCTTATAGGCTTCTGCTTCCTGCGCATTTTGAACGATAAGAACCTCCTCTTTAGCCTCTTCCGCTTTAAACAGCTTTTTAAGTGCTACTGGCATAGCTTCCACAAAGTAACCCTTTCCATGTGTCAGTGTTCCACCGTAGTGTCCAGTCACCCCAATTAAGAGCACCAGGATAAAAAAAAGCCAAAAGCGAAATGCACCAGGAGATTCTTTACGATAAAGAAACCAAAGCAATAAACTACTGATAGCCACGGCAATTCCCAGCCATTTGTGATAGCTCAGGACATCCTCCTCATAACCTCCATTTCGTGAAAGCAGATATCCCGATAAAGCAGCTACTATAGCTGCGATAGTCCCTAGGAATAAGGAGAGCTTAATAGCAGGCAAATACATATCACCGCCTTTAAACTGAGTCCTAATTGCCATAACAAAAGCCAACAATAATATGCCGATCGGTAAATGGACCAAAAGCGGGTGAAATCGTCCCAAAAAGCCCAATAATTCATCAAAGAAAACTATCATTCTTTATATCTGTCTTTGAGTAAATGCAACATATAAACATTGATTGACCATTGATCGGCCACCGGTTGTTGTGTAAATGGTAATGTGGGTAAATAACCCGCTGGACCAAACTCGGTCGTTATGGTCAATACCTTCACCCCATTTTCCTTGTGCTTAGCAACAACTTTATCCCACCAGGTCAAATGTTGTGCAACGATACTCTTCCATTCAGGAGCCGCGGGGTCATTGACTTGTGGTCCTTCAGGATGCCCAATTCGTGCATGAATGTGTTCCGTTCTGGAAAGCGCTTTTGTTACAGCATCCGTCTGATCAGAAAGCATTGATTCGTGCACATTGCACCAATGCGAGATATCCAACGCAAGTTGTAAGGTCGGAATCTTCTCTAAATATTCTTTTGTCACATGAGCTGCAAAACTAAATCTTCCGCGATGAGTCTCATGATAAACGGGGATGCGATACTTATTCTTTGCCGCATCGGCAAGCTCAATCAATGTTTTATTCTGCTCAAACGAGTAATAATCTTTACCTGTATGGCAATTGATATAATCGGGTTTCAGCTGTGCTGCTTCATCCAAATTATGCTTAAAACTTTGTTTATATTCCTCGTAAGTTCCGCCCGATCCGCCTGAAAGCAATCCTAAACTCAATCCATATTTATGTAATGCCTCGATCATCTCTTTCCGCTCATTTGGACTACCGGGTAACCAGGATTCAACACCATCGTAACCAGCATTTTTCACCCGGAGACAGAATGTATCCCAAGAATCGCTATTTCCCCAATTGGTGCAATAATATTTGATGTGTAACTGCTGGGCAGTCATGGATAGAAAACTGCTCATAAATAAAATTAATACTAGAAATTGTTTCATGTTTTTAAATTATAGCTTGAATAAGTTCACCCTCCACATCTGTCAATCGGAATGGCCTTCCTTGAAAATCGTATGTAAATTTCTCATGATCAAAACCCAAAAGGTGGAGCATGGTCGCATGGACATCGTGTACAGAACTGCGCCCTTCTACCCCAGCGAACCCAATATCATCGGTTTGACCGTAACTTATACCATTACGAACTCCCCCGCCTGCCATCCAGATGGTATAGGCGTCGGTATGATGATCGCGTCCCAGGAATGGCATATCGCTGTTGTCCCTATTTTCTTGCATCGGTGTGCGTCCAAATTCCCCGCCCCACACAACTAGTGTTTCTTCCAGCAAACCACGTTGTTTGAGATCCATAATCAATGCTGTCATTGGTCGATCTATCTCCCGGCATTTATTTCTAAAGCCAAGATCAATCGAATCTGCGGGATTTGTACCGTGACTGTCCCAACCCCAATCAAATAACTGCACGAATCGTACCCCCTGTTCTACAAGTTTCCGAGCCAAAAGGCAATTATTGGCAAACGATTCTTTACCCGGCTCAGTTCCATACAATTCGTGAATATACGCAGGTTCATTATTGATGTCCATCACTTCAGGAACTGCAACCTGCATTTTATAAGCCATCTCATATTGTGCAATCCGCGACAAGGTTTCTGGGTCTTTAAAGGTATCGTATTCTGTTTTGTTGACATTATTTATGGCATCAATCAAATCACGCTTCATATCCCTTCCCATCCCTTCAGGATCGGCAATATATAATACGGGATCACCCTTTGAACGACATTGAACGCCTTGGTATACGGACGGTAAAAATCCACTTCCCCAGACACTTTTTCCTGCATCTGGTGTTTTACCTCCCGATGTTAACACAACAAATCCGGGTAAATTGCTATTTTCAGATCCCAGACCGTAAGTTACCCATGAACCAATGCTTGGCCGGCCGAGACGGGCACTTCCCGTATGCATAAACAATTGCGCTGGACCGTGATTGAACTGATCGGTATGCACGGCCTTCAGAAAACTCACTTCATCAACAACTTTACTAAAGTGAGGCAAATGATCTGATACCCAAGCCCCACTTGCTCCATATTGTTTAAAAGTAGCCTGTGGCCCTAACATTTTTGGAATCCCACGAATAAAGGCAAATTTCTTTCCTGCGAGCAGGGATTCCGGGCAAGGTTGATTATGTAATTTCTGCAATGCAGGCTTGTAATCAAATAACTCCAATTGCGACGGAGCGCCGGCCATATGCAGATAAATTACGCTTTTAGCCTTACCAGGAAAATGAGGAGGCTTGGGTACCAGCGGATTGAGTGCATTCAGATCCAACTTTTCCGCTGATTTTGACTGTCCCCATCCATTACAACTCGTCAACAAACTCCCTAAAGCAATACCTCCGATACCTGCCACACAGTCCTTTAAAAAATGTCTCCTTGTGACAGCCTGCAATTTAAATTGTTGCGCTTCTTTTATTAGCTTATTTAGATCTTTCATCTGACTATCATTACGTATGAACGGTCTGTGTCACTAAATTTTTAGTCCGCAGCTTTAGCTCATTTCGGTTTATATTCTTATTATTTCATAGGCCTTATCCTTCTTAACAAGAGACTTCGTTTTCATACGAAAAGCCCTTATCCAGAAGTTTCAGTCCATATTTATTATTTCATTATTTATGATTTCGTTAAAAACTCGTCCAGATTCAACACTGCATTGGCAACAAGCATGTAGGCAGCTTTTGAAGGCAGGACCTTTACATTGCTTTTTGCTAAATCTTCATTCAAAAATTTGGCTGCTGAATCAGGCTTTTTGCTGAAATCAATCAACGCTTTTTGATAAAGATGTTCCAGCTCTTTGAGTTTCTTTTCATCGGCATCCTTCAACATTGCACGTTTATAACCGACACGAATACTATTTCTAAGATTTCCATTTCCCTCCTTTTCCATAATAGCCCCCAGATGTTTAGCTGCTTCGAGATAAACAGGATCGTTTAATGTGGCGAGCGCTTGTAGCGGTGTATTGGTACGGATTCGGTCGACCAAACAAACCTCCCGACTAGAAGCATCGAAAGAAACAAAGGAAGGATAAGGACTCGTACGCTTTAAAAACGTATAGATGCCCCTTCGGTATTGATCTTCTCCAGCACTTTTCACCCAAGACTCACCGCTGTATACAGTCATCCATACCCCATCCGGTTGGTATGGCATTACACTTGGTCCATACATTTTATTGCTGAGCAATCCACTCACGGCTAATGCCTGATCACGAATCTGTTCGGCAGATAACCTAAAACGAGGTCCCCTTGCCAAATAATAATTCTGTGGATCCTTTTCAAAATTGGAATTGTTCAGGCTAGAGGACTGCTTATAAGTTCCGGATAATACCATCTCGCGGATCAATTTTTTAATACTCCACTTTTTGGTATTCATCAGATCTAGGGCAAGATAATCTAATAATTCTCGGTGAATCGGCGGAATACTCTGTGTGCCCATATCTCCCAATGGTTCAACTAGTCCCCGACCAAATAGTTGAGCCCATACGCGATTAACTAAAGTTCGCGCTGTCAATGGGTTTTCCTTACTGACAATCCACTGCGCAAAACCCAAACGATTGCGTTGAGCCCCCTTAGGGAAACTATTCAATGATGCCGGAACTGTAGGCTGCACTTCCGCACCTAGCGACAGGCGGTTACCACGTATAAATACATTTGTCTTACGATGCATGTCTTTGGGATTTTCAATCATGATTGGTACTCCCTCAGGTTGCATGTTGACCAACTGGAGAAAAGTCTTTTGAAAATTCATATTATCCAGTGACTTTTCATGTGGAAAGTTCTCGCGAAATGCAAACCATTCAATCATGCAGATCGGCTGTCCATGAGCGACAGATGGATTCTTGAAAACCAGATATAAGTCATGTACACCACGAGTCGCACTTATGGGAGACTGAATAACCTGTCTTCCATTCGTACTCGGTAAATCAATAACGGCAAGTATTGGTCCGCTAGGTTTATCCAAGTGAATTTCCAATTTTCCACCTACTGCACCTGTCCAGAAATTCATGAAGAATTGCTGTTTATTATCCAGGTTTATTGCCCTTAATCGAGCCGATCCTCCAGTTCGCACCCCCAACCATTTCGTATCATAAAGCGCACCATCTACTATTTGGTCGCTGTAATGCGCATGGACTTTGGGCTCAAGGGTGTGAAGGAATAGATCTGTTGATTTTACCAAGCTTGCATTTCCTGTCGTCGACAACCACCTCTTTATACTGTCAATTCGTTTTTCATCCTGTGCGGTGTAAAAACGCAGTTTAGGATGATCACCTTGAGTATCTTCATCTCTGGTGTTGTTAAAAAAAGCTAACGATTTATAATACTCTTCAAATTTAAACGGATCATAGGTGTGACTATGACATTGTACGCATTCAAAGGTCGTACTTAACCATACCTGATAAGTTGTATTTAAACGATCCAAAACCGCAGCCATCCGAAATTCCTCGCTATCGGTCCCACCTTCATCATTATTCATGGTATTGCGATGGAAGGCGGTTGCAATAAGTTGATCCTTGGTTGGTTCCGGGAGCAAATCCCCGGCAAGCTGTTCTATCGTAAATTCATCATAAGGCATATCCTGGTTTAAGGCCTTGATGACCCAATCCCGATAAGTCCATATCGTGCGCGAGCCATCCTTTTCGTAGCCCTTCGTATCGGCATATCGCGCCATATCCAACCACCAACTCGCCCACTTTTCGCCATATTTCTGAGAAGCCAGCAGACTATCTACCCGCCGGGTATAAGCATCATCACGCTGGTCTGCTTCAAAGGCTTGAATCTCTGCCAACGAGGGTGGGATACCAATTAGATCCAAATACACTCTTCGGAGCAACAATGCTTTATCGGCTTCATCTGCAAAGGACAATTTCTTCTCCTTCATCTTATCCAAAACAAAAAAATCAATCGTATTGTTCACCCCTTTGGGCTTCACACCAAATATACTGAGCAACGAAAAAGGTTTAGGGATCTCCGTTTCCTTAGGTGTTGTATAGGCCCAATGCTCTCCCCACTTAGCTCCTTCATCGATCCATCTTTTGAGTATATCAATTTCATCGTCATTCAGTTTAGGGGCATTGTAAGGCATACGCAATTCAGGGTCATCGGAAATCAGTCTCTTTATCAGTTCACTGTGTTCGCCATCGCCACGAATAATTGCTGATTTGCCCGACTCGGCTTTGGCGAATGCCTCATTTTCAAAAAGAAAACTTAAGCCACCATTTTTCTTAACCCCACCATGGCATGTGATACAATGTTTATTCAAAATCGGTTTAACATCAGCGCTAAAATCAACTGGCTCTTTTTTTCCAAAAGTCAAAATGCTTGTGCCAATAAGCACAAGCGCCAATAATATTAGCACCAAAATCTTTTTTTTCATAGCCTTGGGATATCTTTATTCTTTATTATTTTAGGTTTATGCACTAAACGAAATGAATAATGATTGTTTTCTTCGTTAAGTGGAGTCGAAACTATTCCATAAATGTGCTCGTTTCGAGTAGGATAAAATTAGAGAACAACACTGGATTATACTAAAACTAGATTAACAGAAACATAAACAATATTACCCCTTGCCCTTGCCAGATTTGCTGTCGACTATTGAGCCACCTATTCAAAAGGTTGATTTAAGACAGCATAACGTACTTTCTTTGGTTAAACTGCAGACAATACAACATCATTTTTGCAACATATTCCTTCGAATCATAAAGTATAACAATTTCGATACGAATTAACTTATTTAGTTTTCAGCACTGCATACAATCACCGTTAAAACTGCTTTTAAATTGGTTTTAACAGGTTCAAGGCCATCGCATAGATAAAATAGTATGCAAAAAAGTAACAATAGTGTCAGTATCTCCCCTTCCAGAGTTTTAAATTTACAAGCAAACCTTTTAAATTATGAAATATCTTTATTTAATACTCTTCTGTTCGTTCACAGTGCTCTCTTTCGGTCAACCGACACCGGACAACAACCTCCATTTCGATCAGTTGGCTTCGCGGTGGGATGAAGCCATTCCGTTGGGAAATGGTCAATTGGGTGCATTGATTTGGAAAAAAGATAATACGATTCGATTTTCACTTGATCGCGCAGATCTATGGGATGAAAGAAAGGCCTTTGCAATAGAAAACCACAATTTCAATTGGGTCCAACAACAAATAAAAAACAACAGCTATGGTATTGTACAGGAGTGGGGAGACGCTCCTTACGATAGATCCCCCTATCCCACCAAGCTTCCAGCAGCGTCGCTGTTCTTTGACTTAGCGAAATTTGGCCCTGTCGTTTCGAACGTACTTGACCTGGAACAGGCCACCAATATTCTTAAATTCAAAGATGGTCGGATATTAAGAACCTTCATACACGCCTATAAACCCTTTGGCTATTTTGAAATTACAGGAAACAACGTGAGTGAACTTGTCCCTCAATTAATTCCCCATCAATATGAAAATAGTGCAAACAAAGATGAAAACAAAAGCGTTGTTGAAGGTCAAGATTTAGCAAGATTAGGATATCAGCAAGGAAATATAACCAGAACCAGCAATTACGAAGTGCTGCACCAAAAAACTTATGACAATCATTTTTTTGAAGTTGTATTGAGATGGGAAAAAATATCAGCTAAAAAACTGATTGGATATTGGACAATCGTCAACGATCAAAGGGCAAACCCTTCTGAACTTTCCCTCAAAAAATACACCGAAGAAAAAGCAAGCCATTTGCACTGGTGGTCAAACTATTGGTCCAAATCAAGTATAACTATTCCTGAAAAAAATCTTGAAAAGCAATATTATCTTGATATGTACAAGCTAGGTGCTGTCGCAAGAGAGGGTGCTCCAGCAATTACGCTTCAGGCCGTCTGGACGGCAGATAATGGTGGCCTCCCTCCTTGGAAAGGAGACTTTCACAATGACCTTAACACCCAATTGAGCTATTGGCCAGCCTATTCGGGGAATAGATTGGCCGAAGCCAAAAGCTATACAGATTGGCTCTGGAAGATCCGTAAAAAGAATAGTGACTTTACAAAGCAATATTTCGGTGTCGATGGGCTGAATGTACCCGGTGTCCTTACTTTAAATGGAGACCCTATGGGTGGTTGGATTCAGTATTCTCTTTCTCCAACAATTGGTGCATGGGCGGCCCAACATTTTTATTGGCAATGGAAATATAGTATGGATAAAACCTTTCTAAGAGAACAAGCCTATCCCTATATCGTTGCGTCTGCGACTTACCTTAAGAATATAACCACATTAAAAAATGGACTCCGTTACCTGCCTTTGAGCAGCAGTCCCGAATACAACGATAATAGTGTGTTAGCATGGTTTGACAATTGGACCAATTTCGACCTTAGCTTAGCGCATTTTCTTTTCCAGGCGGCAAGTGAGGTGAGCACAGCCATGGGAAAACCGCAAGAAGCGCAGGCTTGGTTAAAATGTAAGACCCAACTACCTCATTATGCGACGGATGAAACCGGACTACAAGTTGCTGCAAATCTTCCAATGAAACATTCCCATCGTCATATGTCTCCCTATATGGCAATTTATCCATTGGATTTATTAGACATCAATAATCCGCAGGAAAAAGAGCTCATCGAAAGTTCCCTAGATCATATTGAAAAGCTGGGCACACGGGCGTGGGTCGGTTATTCCTTTGCATGGATGGCTTGTTTGCACGCGCGGGCTAAACAAGGAAAGGAAGCCGTTAGCAATCTTCAAAAATTTGCACAGAACTTTTGTTCTACCAATTCCTTTCATCTGAACGGTGACCAGAAAGGTGGGCAATATTCAGACTTTACGTATCGACCATTTACGTTGGAAGGTAACTTTGCGTTTGCACAGGGAATACACGAATTGCTCATTCAGAGCAAGAATAACTATGTAGAAATCTTTCCAGCCTTACCTGCTGAATGGACAACAGCATCTTTCAAAAATTTAAGGACGATGGGCGGATTTATCGTAAGCGCTGAAAAAAAAGGAGATAAAATCGTTACGCTGAAAATAACTGCGACCGAAGAGGGTACCTTTCGAATTTTTGAACCCAAAACGCTCATGCATGTCAGCACGAAAAAGACCTTACAGAAAGATAACAGCATACAATATGTGGAACTAAAAAAGGGGCAAACAGTAAACTTATGTAGTGTCTAAAGACGGAACCTGTCTAAGTCGGCCTGTCGACAAAAAAAAGCGTTTCAACACTTGGTTGAAACGCTTTTTTTTCACTGAAAACCTGTATCGATTTTTCAGGACTAATCAGTTCTGCAATTTATGCGAGTTCAATCAAAAATTCCTCTTTCGGAAGTCTAAATTTTTTCAGCTTCAACAACCAATCTTGTTCTTCCATCCGATAGCCTAAAGGAAGCATAACTGCACTCTTCAATCCCAGTTTATCTAAACCAAGAAGTTCATCCAATTCGGCATTTGAAAAACCCTCCATAGGGGTTGCATCAACGCCTAATTCAGCTGCCTGAGCGATTGCCAAACCAAAAGCAATATAGGCTTGTTTAGCCGCATGCGCTGCTTGTTGCTCAACGGACAGGCTTGATAACTGTGCTTTCAATCTATTTTTATACTCGTCAGTGGTGTCCAAAGGTAAACCTCTCAAGGCATTCATCTTGTCGAAGGTACTATCAATACGTTCGTCCGTATAGCTATCCCATCCTGCGAAAACCAATAAATGTGAGCTATCAGCAACTATTTGTTGGCCCCAAGCCACAGGTACAATTTTTTCTTTTAATTCCTGATTCGTAATCACAATCACACGGAACTGTTGAAGTCCAGACGAGCTCGGAGCCATACGTGCTGCCTCCAAAATCTTATCCAAATCTTCCTGAGCGACCTTTTTTGTAGGGTCGTATTTTTTTGTGGCATAACGCCATTCTAGGGTATCTAATAAAGCCATTTTATTCTAATTTAAATGATCAATAGCAACATCATAAAGTTATGTAAAGATACATAAAAAAATAAATGTCTAAACATTAAAATAAAAGACTAAAACAATAAAAACTAGGACAAAAACACAATGGCTTTCAACATTTGTTACTAAACTTTTAACGCCCAAACAAAGTATATTTACTTCTAATCACAAGCAAATGTCTATTTTATTCAAATTTATTAAGACCTTTGTACTGGTTTATATCCGATTAAAACAAAATGACCTTCAATCATTTGTTTCGGGTGGTTATAAATAACAAAATAAAAAACAGAGCTCACCTGCTCCACAATAAAAACATCAGCGATGTCTATAACGAATGAAACAGAGCTAACAGGCATACAAAAAGCGAGCGATGCCGTTGCCATCACCTTAAAAGCTATGATAGCACATGCTCAAGTGGGTATGTCCACGAAAGAGCTTGACGAATACGGAGCCGAAATATTAAAAAGTATGGGTGCAAATTCTGCTCCTGCTCTTACCTATGGTTTCCCAGGCTACACCTGTATCAGTATAAACAACGAGTTTTGCCACGGAATACCTACTGCGGAAAGACTATTACAAGAAGGTGATTTGATCAATATCGATGTATCTGCCGAACTGGATGGATATTGGGCCGATAATGGTTGTTCCTTTGTCATAGGAAAGGACATATTTCAACACGAAAAATTGGTAAAAGCATCAAAAGAAATTCTTCAAAAGGCAATCAATAATATTCGTGGTGGTGTGAAAATAGCCGATATTGGGCATCTCATAGAAACTGAAGCGAAAAAAAGAGGTTATAAAGTCATCAAGAACCTTGGCGGACATGGTGTAGGAAAAAGTCTGCACGAGGAACCCGATGAATTGCTTAACTATAAAAATCGCTTCGACCAACGGAGATTTCGAAAAAATACCGTTGTTGCTATTGAAACCTTTATTTCAACGACCTCCACATACGCGACCGAACTCAACGATGGCTGGACAATGGTTGGAGACAAAGGTGGATTCATGGCACAACATGAACATACAATTCTCATTACTGATGGCGCTCCTGTTATATTAACGGCACAGAATGCAATTTACTAAGCAGTCATAAGAAGGCACCTATAGGTCTTTTCGAACAAGTTATTGAACGCTATCGAAAAGACCTATTTTCTTCAAAACAAGACTTCAAGCTTGCGGTGGAGTGTATAGTCCCTTCATCTCGGAACTAGAGGTTGTAAAAAAAATTAAGGGGCCTCTCATAACGAGAAAACCCCCAAATAATATATTTTTATGGCTAATAATTTTTTCCAATACCAAAGACTAATCTTACTGGATAAATGGCTACAGCAGTAAAAGTAGCTTATTCTTCCCAACAAAAAAGTGATGAAAATCACTTTTACCAAAAATTTTATTCCCATTTTCAAAATTCAGCTTCTTTCTTAACATGCTCTCCAACTCATCTATTCTCTGTTAACTGTTTTGATAACTATTTTGAGAGACACCAAACATTGGAAAGACTTTTACTATCCAAACATGTGTCATCCATCCCTTACTTCTTGCTTAGTTGTCTTAATAAACATTGGGATTGCTCATCTATTTTATGAATTAAGTTTACACAAAATTAAGGACGGCGATGAACTACCAATAAATCACCAAATGCTACCATTTTGATAAGAGCGACAAGATGGGAATAAGTGGGATTTATATAAATGTTTTACATAATTTCGATCAAAAAATCACCAACAAAAGCTAACTTCGCTACATATACACGTCACAGTGAGGTTAAAATTGCAATAATAGATAGCATGACATTGAAAGAATTACAACACAGCAAAATATATGGCGCAGATAACGGTGGCACTCCATTAATTGTCCTGCATGGGCTTTTTGGTATGGCAGACAACTGGGGATCCTTTGGTCGCAGTTTCGGAGAGAAAAGACAGGTACATTTACTCGATCTTCGTAATCACGGACGAAGTTTCCATAGTGAAGATATGTCGGTGGAAGTTATGGTAGAAGATCTGCTGGCCTATATAACATCCATTGGAGCAGAAAAAGTACTCCTATTGGGCCATTCTTTGGGCGGAAAAGTAGCGATGCAATTTGCTATTGATCATCCCGGAAAAATTGAAAAACTGATCATCGCTGATATAGCCCCTAAAGCTTATCCTCCACATCACGAGGATATCTTCGATGCGCTATCTGCTGTAGATATCACAACACTGGAAAACAGGAAAGATGTACAAGTAAAGATTGAACACTATTTGAGTGATCCGGGAGTGATCCAATTTTTATTAAAAAATGTATATATCAGAGAAGATCGGAAATTAGATTGGCGCTTTAATCTGGATGTTTTAAAAAATAAATATACGGAGTTCATCACTGTCGGGGTAAAATCAGGAGTATTCAACGGTCCCACATTATTTCTACCTGGAGAGAAATCAAGATATATATTACCTGAGGATAAAATTAAGATCAGGGAACAATTTCCAAATGCCGTGTTTAAGACAATTCCCAATGCCGGTCACTGGGTTCAAGCCGAAAATCCACAGGCATTTGACGCATTTGTTGCCGAGTTTTTAGATCAATAAAAATTAGCTACATGGAATGTCCACTCCTATCTATTGGTTCTTACCACCTTTCGTTAGGAGTAGACATTCAATACTATTATTTCAACGCCTTTGCGTAGGTCTTTATCGCACGATCACGGGCAAACTGATGGTCAACAATAGGCTCACAATAGTCTGAAGTGTCTAATTCAGGAACCCATTGTTTTATATATTCCTGATTTTTATCGAACTTCTCAGCCTGAAGCGTCGGATTAAAAACCCTAAAGTATGGGGCTGCGTCACAACCACTACCAGCGGCCCACTGCCAGTTACCATTGTTGGCCGACAGATCATAATCATTTAGCTTTTGTGCAAAGTAGGCCTCTCCCCATCTCCAGTCGATCAAAAGGTGCTTACAAAGAAAACTGGCTACGACCATTCGTACGCGATTGTGCATATAACCCGAACTATTCAATTGGCGCATACCCGCATCTACCAAAGGATATCCAGTGTCTCCGTTGCACCATTGCTGGAATTCTACCTCGTCATTGCGCCATTGTATGTCATCGTATTGCTTTCTAAAAGACTCCGTAACAACATGCGGATAATGGTAGAGTATCTGCATAAAAAATTCACGCCAGATCAATTCAGACAACCAGGTCGCATTGTGTTTTAAAGCAAAACTAACACATCGACGAACACTGATTGTTCCAAAGCGAAGTGCGATCCCCAATTTGGTTGTGCCCATTAATGCCGGATAATCGCGGGTGGTATCATAATGGTCAATAATCGTCGCATTCAGCTCTGGTTCTTCAAAAATAAGGTCAGTCTCCAGAAACCCCAAATCCGCCAAAGAAATAATCTGCTGATGGTTTTGCTGAAAGAAAAATCCCGTTGTGTAGGTATAGGAAAGATGGTCCTCAGGACGTAATTTCTCCCGCCATTTTTTTGCATACGGCGTATAAACCGTATAGGGTGTTCCATCGTTCTTTAAAATATCTCCTTTATCGAAAATAACCTGATCTTTCACAGCTTTGAAAGGAATTCCCATAGCTGTACAAAGCTCGAAAATCTCTTTGTCCCGTCGAATTGCTTTCGGTTCATAATCCCGATTACAATAGATTCCCTGCACATCAAATTTTTCAATCAGCTCCCTGAAGATAGTAATAGGTTTACCGTAGAACGTATTCAAAGTTGCACCGCTTTCTCCGAGTATGGTATTGATACGGATTAAAGCCTGATGGATGTAATGAAGACGTCGATCTTTTTTATCCTCCAATTGCATTAGAATATCCTCGTCAAATATGAATATAGGTAATACAGGATAGCCCGAAGCTAAGGCGCGAGTAAGCCCAGCATTATCATTCAGACGTAGATCCCGACGAAACCAAAACACAATAATTTTATCTTTTTCCATAAAAACGACTAATAGTTGAATTCACTACCCTATGTTAACAATTTTAAAGGGCAAAAGGTTAGCTCGATAATCTAGGTGTAAAATACCTATATAAACAAACTGAACCATCAAAGGTACTCGAAATTCCCCTTGATGGTCCAGCATTGAATAATTTTATTGCGTTAGTTTTTCAAACTCGCCATGTCAATAACAAACCTGTATTTAACATCGCTTTTCAATAGTCTATCATAAGCATGATTGATATCCTGCATTTTAATCAGCTCTATATCGGAGATAATATTGTGTTTGCCACAAAAATCAAGCATCTCCTGTGTTTCGGCTATCCCTCCGATCATAGAACCTGAAAAACTCTTACGTGTTGGGATCAGACTAAAAGGAGCCACAGGAAGTGGATGTTCCGGAGCGCCAACAAGAGTCAAGGAACCATCTCGTTTCAATAAACTTAAATAAGCATTGATGTCATGTTGTGCCGAAACACAGTCCAAAATGAAATGTAATGTTCCTGCATGTTCCTTCATTTGTTCTACATCAGTTGACAAGATCACTTCGTCAGCACCCAAACGTTTGGCGTCATCAACTTTAGAAGCAGACGTTGTAATGACAACGACCTGCGCTCCCATTGCTTTCGCGATTTTGACTCCCATGTGTCCCAAGCCACCGATACCCACTATACCGACTTTTTTTCCTGGTCCCACATTCCAATGCCTCAAAGGTGAATAAGTGGTAATTCCAGCACATAATAGAGGTGCTGTTGCTGCGAGATCCAAATTTTCAGGAATGTGCAGCACAAAATCCTGATCTACTACAACACGTTCAGAATAACCACCAAATGTCTGTTTATTAAGGTGCTTATCGTGTCCGTTGTATGTTTGGATATTTCCATTTTCACAATATTGTTCCAGCCCTTCCTTACAACTTTCACATTCGCGACAACTATCGACCATACAGCCTACACCGGCCAAATCGCCAACTCTAAACTTGGTTACAGCGGATCCAACTTTAGTAATTCGCCCCACAATTTCATGACCGGGTACATTCGGATAAACGGTTCCGCCCCATTCATTTCGCGCTGTATGTAAATCCGAATGGCAAACTCCACAAAATAAGATATCAATCTCGACATCTTTCTCCGTCACTTCACGGCGTTCAATATCCATCTGTTTTAGATCAGCCGTTGGTGCGCTTGTTCCAAAAGCTCTAATTGAAAATGTACTCATACTTGATAAAATTGTTGTTTTCTGTTTTAAATAAATGCATAAAATTCCTACGATACAACACAGATTCCATCCACACGATAAAATTAACCAATGGATGTAAAAAATGTTTTGAAGGAACGATATCAAAAGTAAAAAGTAACTTTCAGAATGATTTTGCTATAAAGCTCAAATTGATATTTCTTTACGGCTCATCGCATCATGCCTGAGCATCTCTAATAGGCTAGCTTTGTAAACCGGAAAACCTAATCAGTATCCTCGACCTGTACAAATTGCATTGCCAAGCCCTGCTTCTGGCATATATTCAGAATAGAAAATTCCAGTCGGGTACTAATCCGCAGAACAAGCAAAAATTGCTGGTCATCCAACAATAAATCAATATTTTTTATCTCCGGGAAACTTTGATAGAGAAAATGATAAATCTCGCTGGCTTTCCACTTCAGCTTACGAGATAGCGAATAAACAACTTTATACATATTTAGATTATTTCAAAATTTTAACGGCAATTTGTTGTAAGTGGTGGTTCAAAAAACGCATCTGTTTCAGTTCCTCAAAATCTCGGGCTAGTCGAACCTTTTTATTTTCATTTTCCAGCGCAAGAGCTAGGCTATCCAAGCGCTCCACATCGTTGTGTATTAATAAATAACAATCAATATCTGGATCCAACAACCCCATCATTTCAGGGCGGATTGTTTCCTCTGTCTCCACCATAACCAAAACGCATCTTTCTGATGCAAAGCTATCCACCGACTTTCCTACTTTCGCATTTAACACCATAGTTGTAATCCTGTTTATTGTCTGTATAAAAAGAATCGACCAATCAAAATAGACATATTTTGTATTTTTGTCGAAACAAGCTTCAAAAAAAAGAACAATAAATATACATCCTTACTGTTCAAAATAGTTACTTCGGCTACACTGCCGAATTGTTAGCGCAATCCCTTAACACATATACTTGTCAACCAGGAAAGCCTAGCTTCAAAATCTGGAAAACGATCAAAAAGTAAAACTTCCTGCTCAAAGCAACGTGATGTTGTCACTAACATTTCAGATAAAAACAGGATATCCTTTTCCTCTAAGGCCTGAATTTCTTTTTTCCTAACGGCTAATTCAATCATTTCACGAATCAACTTAATCTCGTCGTCCAGCATGTAACGTGTTTTCGAAACCATCAAGGCTGGATCGGATTTCATATCTTCGAACGCGAGATGAAAACGTTTCGTAATTAAATTAATCTGACGTAGTTTTGCTTGTAAAAAACCGACTAAATTATCTTCCAGTGAAGCGTCCCTGTTATAAGTTCTACGCGCGACCTCAAACACTTGCTGACATAAGTACTCCGCAATCGCATCAAAGACATCCATTTTACTGGTAAAATAGTAATATAACGTGCTCCGACCCTTTCCACAAGCTTTTGAAATATCCTGCATAGAAACCCTTGCAAATCCATATGTTTCAAACACTTTCATGGATGATAAGATAATTTCCTCCTTAATATTTTCTTGTTGACCCGTCATTACTCGACAAATCTACAAAAAATGTCGAAAAATCAATTCACCCAGCCAACTTTTTTTCGCCACTCATTGTAGGTGTCATTCTCCTGATCCAGTAATTGAATTCGTTCCACATGTTCAATTTTATTCATTTCTATAGGATTAAGGGGTAAAAGGTTCATACTGCTCCTCAAGCTGTTTATTTCACTTTTATCTTGCACGGGATAAATACTGCCACTGCTGCTTAACTGTGTCCCATAACGTTGCGGCTTACTTTTAAAAACCTGAATTCGATCGTGCAAATAAGCCAGATTTGCGCGATTGATGTCCATAATATTATCAAGAAGCAACTGATAACAATCTTGCATAAACTGAGGTTCTCCTATCGCATGCTGAACAATCAGCCAAGCTGAATTGCTAGCCGCTTCGCCGACTTTTGAAATAGTTGGATAACCTATTTCGGCAATGATTTCACGTAGTCTTTCTGCATTCCGTTGGTGAATTGTTTCCATCTCCGCATGATATCCACCATGAAGCTCTCCCCTCTGTAATAACTTTTCCCGCATTGATTCGTCGTCCTGCGCTAATCGGATAATCTCTTCCGCAATATTTCTATATAACATCTCAATTTTCTAAAATCTTTACTACGTATTTTACTTCTCTAAATCCTTTCCGCCTGGGCCGGTAACCCATTATATTCATAAGCTATTATTCTCAACAACTTCTTTCGACGGGAATAGACTACGCTTTATGTATAATCTTAGTCAGGTGACTTACATCGGTCAGCCCAAATTCAGCAGCAATTTCCTTTAAGGTAACTCTTCCTACTGCTATTCGTTGACGTATCAAGGTACTGCGGTAGTTTTGAATATAGTCGCGTAAGGTAATCCCTGCCTGACGTTTAAAGTAAATACCAAGATAATCGTTGGCAATATTAAAGTGCTCCGCCATCATTTTTATCCGCAGACAGTTGGGATCGTAAATATTTTTATGAATATAGCAAAACATAGCCTGCAGATCGCGGCTTTTGGTACTACTACGCAATTCAGGCATATTTCGCTGCAGAACATGTGCAATGCTGAATAATTGCAACCAAATAAGCTCCTGATTTCCGGTTTGATCTTTCTTTAATAAAAGGAGTATATCAAAGATCTGTTCTATTACCAGCTTATCTTCCCCCGCTAATTGAAACCCCAACTGATGGGTTTCTCTACTTTTTATGATATATTCCAGCTGTTGTATTGCGGGCGTAGCACCCGAAGTGTCACGACCAAGGTAGGCGTCGGTAAATTTAAGATAAACAAAATGTGTGAGTTGTTCGATTTCAAAATAATGCTGATCATCTGGCCCAAGCAGAAAGATTGCTCCTGCCCCGTAAGGAAATGAATGTCCATTAACTATATGTCGTCCTGAACCCGCCCGAATAAAAATGAACTCGTAATGATTATGATTATGCTCGGGATGGTTCCATTCGAGCATCTTAAATCCTGAAATAAGCACCGGTTCAAACTGACGATAACGTTTCATTTCAGAAATATACATAATTATGTTGGATTTTTACATTAAACCCCACCAGGCTTCCAACTAACTTTGGCCTTATAAATAATAGATAAAGATGAAGACTAGAAAAAACACCGCTTTAGTTGTGGGCGCCAATGGCGTCATAGGCAACAATCTCATAGACTACCTTGAAAAGACGGAAGAATGGGAAATTATAGGTTTATCACGACGAACAAATGATGATCGGAATAAGGTTCGTTTTATCGCTGTAGATTTATTAGATATAGCCGATTGTATCAAAAAACTAGGCAACTTGGATTCAGTGACTCATATTTACTATGTTGCATATCAGGATAGGCCGACCTGGGCTGAGCTGGTAGAGCCCAATATGAGAATGCTAAGCAATGTTTTGACTGTGGTGGAACCAATAGCATGTAATCTTCAACACATCAGCTTAATGCAGGGGTATAAAGTATACGGTGCTCACCTGGGTCCTTTCAAGACGCCGGCCAAAGAATCAGATGCAGGACATATGCCACCTGAATTCAATACCAGCCAACAGCAATACCTCGAACAACTGCAACAAGGTAAGAAATGGACTTGGTCGGCGATCCGTCCGTCAGTTGTTGGTGGAACGGCTCCCAATAATCCGATGAATCTAGCGTTGCTCATTGCTGTATATGCTTCTATCTCAAAAGAACTCGGTATTCCGCTTCGGTTTCCAGGAAAAATTGGCGCTTTTCAGACATTGATGGAAATGACCGATTCAACACTATTAGCCAAAGCAACGGTATGGGCCTCGACCAATCCACAAGCGGCCAATCAAGCCTTCAACATTAACAATGGCGATCTCTTCCGCTGGAAGGAACTATGGCCCAAATTAGCAGCCTATTTTGATATGAAAAGTGCTGACCCGATCCCGCTATCACTCGAAACAATGATGGCAGATAAGGAACCTGTATGGCAAAAATTAAAAGAAGAGCATGCATTAAGCTATAACTATGCGCAGGTTTCAGCTTGGCCTTTCGGCGACTTTGTCTTTTCTTGGGATTATGATTTTTTTGCCGACGGCACAAAGGCAAGACGGCTCGGTTTCCATGAATTTATCGATACTGAACAAATGTTTTATCAGCTCTTTGACGAAATGCGTGAAAAAAGAATAATTCCATAATAGCAAAGATTAAATTTTACCGTCTATTTTTGTAACTTACCTAGCTCAAGCACAACCTTTACTTCATTACAAATTCATCCGGTATCATTTTATCGATTCATAGTCAGAAGGATAGCGGATATTTTGATAAAACAAGCAATATGAATACAAAAAAAACCTTTGTAGTAGGATCAGGAAAACTTGCAAACGCAATACTGGAAGCCGATTATTCCATTCCCAATGTAGAAATTTCACCTTGGCAACCATCTATTACAACGACATCTCCATCTATTGTTATACATGCCGGATCTGGCCGGGAGTTACAGGATTGTCTTGATTTTTGTGCACGTACAGATTCGGTATTAATTGAACTGTCGACGGGGCTAGAGACCGAAAAGCTTGAGACTCCTTTTCCACTTGTCATTTGCCCGAATACCTCCGTACTTTTGCTAAAAACGCTCCATATGCTTCAACAATTTGGTCATAATTTCAAAGACTATGAAATATCTATTATAGAGTCTCATCAGGCCTCCAAGAATACTGAACCAGGTACAGCTTATCATATCGCCAACTCTTTACAGGTCGCTCATGAGCGTGTTGTCTCCATTCGCGATGCGAAAACGCAAGCTTATAAAATAAATATTCCCGTTGCCTACTTAGAAAAGCATGCCTACCATCAGATTGTGATCAAAGATAAAAATGATGAAATTAAAATTGAGACCAAGGTCCTCGGACATGATTCTTATTCAAATGGTGTCAAAAAAATCCTTGAAGCATGTGTCAAGAATAAATTAGCCAATAGAAGGCATACGGTGTTGGATTTGGTCGCTATGGGGCTACTTTAGTTAAAACTTTCAATTTAGATAGTAGGTTTCTATAAGAGGAGTAAAAGAAAATCCATTTGGTTTTCTTCGAAGCCACAACAATTTATAAAATGGGATTTGGGGCCAATTTTTTCATTGTTTTTATTTTTCTACCCCTGCTGGTAATTTTAATGTTATGCGGAATTTTTACAGAAAGACGCTTCTTTGGTTACGCAATTTTATCTCTCATCGGTGGCGCATTTCTACTTTTTTCTTTGTCTCAACTTTTTCAATGGATCGCTAGCCCAAAAATCTTAAAAAAAGAAGATTATTATGGGACTTATCACATAAAACGTGACCTATTCCCAGGAAAACAAACTGACTGGCAATACGATAGGTACAATTTTGTCATAAAGGATAACGATTCGATTTATTTCAACGTCGTAAGTGCAGGTAAAGTATCCAAAGTTTACAAGGGCAAGATCGAAACAGTTAGTCCTTATGAATCCGCACGCTTAAAGCTGTGGATGGACTCTCCCACTCATCATATTCTTGAATCAGATCCAACGGTGTACCGAAGTCCTTTAGGCTTCTATTTGGTATTTTATTCGTCGAAATATAACAACGTTTTTTTTGAAAAAGACTGACATTCAAGCGTTATTTAACATGAGAAGATTTTCTCTATGTACAGGTTACTGCCCTACGTAATATACACAAAAAAACACCATAAATTGGTGTTTGTTTTATTTTATAATACATATAGGATTAGTTTGCCGACTGCTATTTCCCTTTTGATCTTAGAAATCGTTGTGACAAATATCGCCGTACGGGTATATCGTATAACTTCAAACAGCCGTATGCAAGCACTATACTTCCGATCACAACAGCTGCTGCTCCCGACAGAGATTCTTCAAAACTCAGATTTTCATTCTTGACCCAAGCATAGTATAAGTAGATAAAAGGATAATGTACCATATACAAAGGATAGGATATATCGCCTAAAAACTTGCAAAGCCAACTTGTAATACCGCTTTCTCCCTTGCCAGATGCTCCTAAAATAACAAGCAAAGGGAAAACAACAACACAACACAATGTATCGTACAGACCATTCATCCATAAATGCTCAGCTCCGCCAATGCGCGGCATAGCCAAAAGAGGTACTAAGATCAAACTACAAATCCAAAATGCCCCCTTGATCTGTAAAGATTTAAATATCCTCGATAGCAACAGGCCCGCTGTAAAAGAAAATAAAAGACGAAGTGAACCTGCCGTAAATTCTGTTCCTGTGAGTGAAAAACCAGCACATATATCTCCCAAGGGTCCCAATATCGCAAATGCAGCCAAACCTATTCCGAATAAAATAACGAGTCCGGCTAATGCTTTGGTCGAAAATCTTCGAATGACCAATGCATACAAGATATTACCGATGTATTCAAAAAACAACGACCAGCTTGGTCCATTTAATGGAAACATCTCCCCAAGCCCTCTCACTTCATGCCCCGGAATCGCAGGAATTAACAAAGCATTCAATAGGGTTGCGATTGCCAGCGAAGAAAATGTCACTTTGGTCACATCCCAAACAGAACAACCCTGAAAATAGAACAAAACTGCTCCAATGATCGCTCCCATAACAACCATCGGATGTAAACGTATTATTCTTCGTTTTATAAATTCTTTTGTTGTCATCGTCTTCCAGCGATCATCATAAGCATAGCCCACGACAAATCCTGAAAGGATAAAGAAAAAGTCGACCGCCAAATAACCATGATTAATTCGCTGATCTAAATGGCTCGTTGCAAAGGCTTCAAAAATATGAAAGCAAACGACGGTAATAGCTGCGACCCCTCGTAACCCATCAAGTACAGCATAATGTGGTTTGGTATCTGCATAAGCGGAAGTCGGTACTTGAGTATCTGACATAAAAATAAAACGATTTGATTGATTTTTTTACAAGGAAGTAAATATAAACAAATTCGCTTATGCAGGTTTGTAACAAGTTTGCAGGTTACCCATTATCTACATCTGTCATTTGATAATGGGGATATAATCCGGTAAGTAAACCTGCTCTTTTTGCATATTTTGGATGTAAATTTTAGAATAAATTTCCAAACGGATATCGGTGATTTCTGTAGTCGTCGGCTTGTCGTCTTCATCTTCTCCAAATGAAAAAATCTGTTCTTCCCTTCTATTTTTTTTATGCAAAAAATAGTAAAAGTCTTTATTTTCCCAACCTTTTATACCACTTCCCGCATCATCTTGAAGCATCAATTTTGTAAACGTCTTCTGTAGATAGTTGTAAATATTTTGAAAATCATCTTTATTTTTTGAAGACTTCAGTGCATATAGATAAGTAAATTCACCATTTTTATCCTCTGCCACAGTCAAGGCTGGAAAAGAGACTCCGGATAATATCGCTACGGTATCCTTTTCTTCATTATAAGAAACAGTTGTATAACGATAACCGAAATCTTTAACTGGCTTTAATTTCCGTGTTCCCCAAGCTGCGGTAGACTCGATATAAAATAACGTTGGCAGGCTCCCTTCTGAATTAAAAATAGCAAGCGTATCCTTTTTAAATATGGCGGTTTCAAAGACTTCTTTCAACTCTTTCTTATCCATACTTTTAACGTCCGCACGCAGCAACTCTTCGCTCCTTTTTATTTTGGGGCCATAAAATTTGGATGCATTAAAGGTTCTATCCAATTTTTCAAGGATCACCCGATCCGGATTTTGCGATTGACAGGAATACAGCATACCAGATAAAAGGATCAGACAGCATACACTATAATATAGAAAATGAAACGGCTTCATCGGAATTGTCATTCAAATTATTTTTTGGGTTACGATCTTTACTTTGCCGTAAAGATCTTCAAACTAAAATAAATTTGTATTCATTTGCAAATGAAATTGTGCGGGATTAACACCTTTTGACTTTTTAGAAGTGCAGCGCAATCCAAAAGTACATCGTTGTACTTCGTTCGCGTTGGGTCCACGTTGAGTCCACCTTAATAGAGGGCTGTCACTCCAAAAGAATGTCGGATTCATCTCGGATTCACAGGGACTGTGATACGGCTCTGTCCCAATGCAGGTAGCTATCGGGCTAGAACAGAGGCTCATTGGCTGTCAAAGAAGAAATTATGTAAATTGGGCTTCTAAGTTACGAGCCAGACTATAAAACGTATTTTTGCATATAAAAATCAATTTATCTATGTTTGAAATATACAAATCGTATTAATTTAAATAGATAAAGAACAAGCAAGCGTATATTATGTTCAAAAAGGTATTTTCTTTAGTTTTCTGCTGTTTATCTACAGCCATTTTTTTCAAAGCATCTGCACAAGATTTCAAGCTTTCCTCTTTACCAGGTCAGTATCAAAAACCGGTCAAAAATGCACTAAAAGCTGCCGGCATGAATCGTAATGAACTGGAAAAAGTACTAGCGAAACTGCCAAAAGAAATGCGTGAAGGTGCGGCTTTTCTCATAGCTTATATGCCTAAGAATGATTTGACGACGATTAAGAGTGATCATCTTATCCATAATATTGAAAAGGCTTACCAGGCAAGATCAACATTTTCCTGGGCTAAGGAAATTCCAGATTCTATTTTTCTAAATGAGGTATTGCCCTATCGTGTATTTTCTGAAGATCTAGACGACTGGCGTGGTGATTTCTACGATCGTTTCTCAAAATATGTAACAAATAGCAAAACGATAAAAGATGCCATTGTAGCCATAAATAAGAATATCAGAGATGAAGTAAAAGTGGATTACAATACCCAACGAAAAAAAGCAGATCAAAATCCATCTGAATCGATAAGCCAAGGGATGGCATCTTGTACCGGATTATCGATTTTACTGATCGATGCATTGCGTTCAGTAGGTATACCGGCCCGGATTGCAGGTACACCAAACTGGCATGACAATCGTGGTAACCACAGTTGGGTCGAGGTATGGATGAATGGTAAATGGTATTTTACTGAATATTATCCGGACAAAGACCTAAATTACAGCTGGTTTTTGGCCGACGCAGGGAAAGCCGATCCGAATAGCAAGGAACATTCCATTTATGCGGCTTCCTACAAACCGGCCGCTACCTCATTCCCAGCATGGAGCGAAACAGAAGTATATGCAGATAATGTTTCCCAGCGCTATATTGATCTATTCAATCAGCAATATAGCCAACAATTGAACGACAAATCTTACACCCGTCTAAACGTAACCATGTATCTCAGTAACGATCAATGTCAACCGGAAGGCAGAACAAAATGCAATGTGGATATCTTTCAAGGAAATGATCAAATTGGCGGTGGTTCGACCGCAACTAAACTGCAGGATGCGAATGATTATTTAACATTTATCGTGAAAAAAAACCAGTCTTATACCTTGAGGTACAGCAATAAAAATGGGCCTACCGAAAAGAAAGTAACTGTAAAAGATGAGCCTTTAAATGTGATATTATACTTCAATTAATATAGATTATTATTTCGTACGTTATCATCCCAAACCAAAGTTCCAGCAACCTGAAAACCAATTAGCATTTAAATTATGAAAAATATTTTTGACAAAACAGAGAGTGATGAAGTGATAGCACGGATTCAAAATCTTAATCCAGATTTAAATACGCAGTGGACACACTGAATTGATGAATCCAAGTAGCCAACCGGATCGTCAGGCGCAGAAGTGCCCTGGCGATCCAGTTAAGGTTATCGCCACCAATGATAATAGTTATGCATGCCGTCGTATTCAAATCCACACCTGGGATAAAGACTATTACCGATAACATTTGTTTTCTCGGTCTCAAGCATCAGACCACAAGCCCCGGTCTCTTCGCACCAGACTTTACTACGATCGATAAGCCGAACCGAAAGACCTTTACTCCGATGATCAGGATGCACAAATAGATCACTCAACAACCACTGTCGCTGCAATTTAGTATAATGAAACAATTTATAAAGCTGAACAAAACCAACAGCTTGTTCGCCCTGAATTGCCAAAAAGATTTCTGACTCTCCGTACAAATATCGCTCCCTCAAAAATTCTTTGGCTTTTTCCAAATCCGATTCCTGTCTGTAGAAAATTCGATAAAGATTGAATAACGCCGCTGCTTGATCAAGATCCTCAAGACTTGCCTTTCTAATGTTATAATTCATTTCATTAAATAGTTTGATTTATAGTGCAAATGTATCGCAACTCTTTCGTATCGACCTCATCCAGATCGCAGATGTGCAGTGGTCCAATCTTCGGTAACATGGATTTCGACGCGACCAATAAACAAGTTCATAATAATTTCAAAAACAGACTTCATGCCTTTATAACAATAGTTATCGAATTATAAATGCTTTTGAACGAATTGTAAGTCTTCTATACGGTCAATTTATAAGGCCCCTATATTTAGATATGAAAAGGAGAAAATTAGCAGCCACAGACAGTGAAACCTTTATAAATTATTACCTACCCAATTGGCGATCCATTATCATCGGTAGTATCTTGATTTTAATGGGGATATCTACATGTTTCATCGGTTATCATCCGAATGATTCATTTAAAGAGAATTTCAGTGCCATGGTACTTGACTTTAAAGACGTATTTCGCTTTTTAGTTTCATTATTTATGCTGTTACTCCACTTATCTTTTATTATCGGCGGCTTCCTTCTTCTAAAGAGCAACATGAAGGTCATCCGAGCCCGGACAGATAAAAAAGGATTGTATTTTAAACGGATTAAAAAGAAGACCGGGAGTATGTGGGCTTTAGCAGATTTGGATGCGCTGGTATTCGTGCCCTACATTCAAATCGTTAATATCCGTATTATTGAAAGCAATTGGTTGGGGCCTAGACTTGAGCTTGAGACTTTTCAAGGTAGAGAAATCCTTACCATGTTGAACGTATTAAGCCGAAAACAAAAAGAGCAAATTTGCCAAACCGTGAAAGAATATGGCATTTAATGGAGACGTGGTCTGCCCTCTCCCGTTTAAACAAGTAAAGCTTACTAAAATCAGAAAAAACTGATTCTAGTAAACTTTTACTTTGAATTACTTATTCCTATAATGTTATAATCAATCGTTGAGTAACAATTGATCAACATATTCTCTGATCTCTTGTGGTAACATAAGATAAACCGATGTTTTCAGGTTTTCTTTACTCGGTACCCCATCGATGAAAATATTCTTAAAACCTTCATTGAGCCATTTCCCCTCATCTTCTAGATATCCACGATATTTGCTGTCTAAATTTTCAATAACACTATTGTTGTTTCCCATGTTTTCCGTCATTTATTCTATGTAATCTGCATCTAAAATATTCGACAGGGGAACATCAACATTGGTGCCACACCTCCTCAAAATTTTAAAAATCATCCGTCGGAAGGCATATTTTAAGTTTTCTTAACATTTCCCTATTCTAGCAACGAAAAAACCATTACACATTAAATATCAATACATTACAAACAGACAAAAAATAATTTAATTTGCTTTAGTTGATATTATTCGCGATTTTTAATGGTGAATACCGTACTTTTGTATTTTAATGTTTATAACCCTATTATTTATGATATTAATAGCAGTCTTACTTCCTTGGTTATCGTTTTTCTTACGCGGTAAGATTCTAAGTGGCATTCTCTGTTTGATCCTACAGATGACTATACTGGGTTGGATACCCGCAGCCATTTGGGCGGTTGCATCTCGTGTTGACGGAAAAAACGAACAGCGCATACGTAAGATGGAACGTAATATGCGTAATTATCGATAAATCTTGGGCGCGAACTTAATCGATTGAACAGGGATCAATTGGGGGCCAAAAAATGCTGTATTTGTCCTAGTGTAAAATCGATCAGTTGGTCATTTACATCGCCATTAAAATCAGCCATCATATAGTTCCCATGATTAGCCGGTAAAATAAGCAGTCGAGCATGAGGAATCTGCTGTTGCATGGCAGCTAGATGTGTCGTTTTTACAACATCTTGGTCTCCACCTATCAAAAATACCGGGCAGGTCAAAAGGCTTAAGGATTCCGTTTCGAAGTCTTTAAAGTTTATCATACGCTGGCTATCTTTTTCATACATATTTCGAAATTTCTCTGGATCTGGGTTCAGCTTCATAAAATTTTCTTTGAGAAAAGGAGGTATATCGTTAATCGTTGAAGCTTCCATACTTTCGAAAAAACCATCTAAAAGCCCCTCTCTTTTGGTATTTCCCGATGCAGCAATCAGCTTTTCCACCTTGTGCGGATACATCGTCGCAAATTTCAAAAGTGTTGTCGCTCCATTGCTAAAACCGAAAAATGACGCTTTTTCTATAGAAAAGAAGTCAAGAACAGCCGAAATATCTTTCGCATCCTGCTCGAAGGTTTCGGGAGTGGTTCTGTGTTCGGATCTTCCATGATTTTGCAGGTCTATCACAATCAACTGGTACTGATCATGCAATCTTTTTACTGTCTCTTCAAAATCAGTGTAGCCAGAGGAACCTCCGCCATGAATCAATACTAAAGGCTTTCCTGTGCCGAATATTTCGTAGTAAAGTTTTATTCCATTTGCAGGTGCATAACCGCTTTTCGATTCTATTTCACGCATAATTTATCCTATAAAGTCTATATTTCTGTCAGTAGCAACACGCTTCTACAGCGATTTGTTTTCTATAAATTTTTTAAAACTTAACAAGACCCCATCGGTAAAAGACTGTTGTAGTTCCAAAGGTGTAAATGTATCAGGCTCGAAAGTTTCCCGGATAATCGTATTGTTATCAATAGCCTGAAATTCAACAACACAGGTTCTCCCTCCACTGATACTTCCAATGTATTCCATCAAAATAATCTCATCGTAAACGCCTACATAATCAAATCCCTCCCGGCTATTTTTTTGCTCCATTCTAAAATTAAACATCCCGCCTTCCCTAAAGTCAATATGAACAGCAGGACAGTGCCAATCGTCAAATGGAATATTCCATTGCATAATTGCATCAGCATCATTCCAGTATTTCCAAACATGGGCTAGTGGCTTTTCAACTAAAATAACCGAAACCAAATTTTTGACAGGACGATCTTTACGTTTCATAAGATGTTTTTAAATGATAAGAATACTTTTGTCTATCTACACTGGCTTAAAATCATTCCGTTCAATATATTGAGATAAATGATTGCATCGAGCGGCACCACAATATTAATAAACTATACAGAAATTCGACTTGTCCTATGACAATATTGATTTAAGCTACACACATTTTTCTGCTATACAGCGGGGCTTCACTCTATATTTAAGAAAAGGATGAAAGCCTACCGTAATAAGTCGATTAATGAATAAACAGAAGACTATGGTATATTTATTGTGTGAACATGAGAGAACATATAAAAAACCGATTCAAATGAGAAAATTAGCATTTATAGTCATGAGCCTTGTTACTTTTACAGCCTGTAACAATGCTCCCAAGAACAGCGAATCAAAAGAAACAACTGATCAAAGCAAGGAAGCAACTCCATCGATCGGCGGCAGCAAGGATGAGCACGGTTGTTTAGTCGCGGCGGGACAAACTTGGAGTGAGATCAAACAAGGATGTATCCAGGTCTTTAATGTTGGCTTACGCCTGAATCCAACGGAGAAAGAAGAAGGGAAAGCTGTCATTAGTGCCTTTGTTGTCCTTAGCGAGGATAAATCAAAGGTAGAATTATTTTTACCTGATGACAGTAAAAAAACCATTATCCTGGATAAATTCGAAAACGACATTTACCAAAAGGATAACTATAAATATGATGCTAAAAAATCAGCTCTTTACGTGGATAATACGATTAAGTACACAGGTGATGTTGAGTAACCTAGAAAGAAGATCTCGTTTTAATCCTATACTAGCAGAAGGGCTGCTGTAATAAATTTCTGAATGCGACAATAGTTATTCTGAATCCATTTCACTCGGAATAACTATTGTTCTATTCTATTATTTCAAGTGCACTATTGAACTATTGGCACAATTTGCACTACATAAGGCCCTGAGTAATGATTCCCCACCATTTTATTCTCATTCACAGTAATATGATATTGGCCAACATCTTTAAATCTATAGGCAAGTTCTTGGCCAAAGGGGCCATCAGCCGAACCATTGGGCAGAAAAAGCTGACTAATTCGTACATTGGCTGTATCCGTGGGAGTTTTTATTTTGATAAGAACCGAATCCGCCTGATGGACTGAAATAAAAATAGTATCCGTTTTCCCTGATACCATATTCATTTCCTTAGATCTTCCACCACCAAAAAAAGTTACGTTAGAAGGTAATTCTTCTGCCTTGCGCTTAGATTCATTTGTACTGGATTGTGGCGGGCGCTGAGGTAATTGACAAGCTCCGTAAAAAAAAACTATCAACACATTCATGATCAATAATCGTAATTTACCCATAACGTTTTACTTAAGATAACAAAAGCAATTAGATTACAGTTTTAGCCATTTTTCTTTTTCTATATATCCAACCGTTGAAATTGGATTCTTTACAACCCTACCGCTTTATCGGTTATCTTGCCCTATGAACGCCCTCCAGCATTTCAGTAATACACTGCATGAATAATTCATTGCCTTTCACGGGGTCGTAAATGAACCCATGGCCACCAGCCTTCAGTGTCCGAAGATACCAAGCCGATGATTTTCGGCTAGCGTAGACAGCACTGACCTTCGCTATTGGATAGATTGTATCGTCAGCCGTGTGAAAAGAATATATTGGTCTATCGCTGTGTAACCGTTCCCAATCGATCGGCTCAATAACGAGTTCACAATCGGCAGATAATGTGAAGAAGGCACTAAATGGTGTATTACTTTGGGCGGCAAACCAATAAACGGCTGTACCACCATTAGACATTCCACCAAGGTAAATTTCTTTGCTATCCAGTGAATAGTTAAGTTTGACTTCTTCGGTAATTGCTAACACCTGTTGAAAGGCAGGACGTTGTCGTACCCAACCGTACGATTTTTTTCCAAAGGGATAAATTACAACAAATCCCATACGATCTGCCAATTTAAAAATCGGCTCGTCCGCTACACTTGGGTCCGCGAACTGGAACTCAGTGACACTTGAGACGCCACCATGTAAGTAGACGATAGCTCTTACGTTGTTTTTATCTTTAAGCTTCGCAGGTAGATAGACCAAATAGGGTACAAGACTATCGCCCATTTGATTCCAATATAAAGCAAAACCTGATTTGACCACCTCACCTGCCCCCCTTGAACTATTGTGTTGAATCTTTTTTAACCACTCACGTTTAGCCTCAGCTTGTTGCTTTTTCAACTGAGCTACCTTTAATGATAGCCGATCCAATTGATTTTGATAGGCACTTTGTTGTTTTAAATTTTGAAATTCCTCGGCCGATGAAAAATACCGGTACTCATCATCAGTTATTCCAAGTCCCAGCTTAATTCCTTCCTCAAACCACGCTATTGCCAAGTCCACACTGTCTACATTAGCCGCTGCCACCATCGCATTCGCATAATCGTATTTACCCACCGAATCTTTCTGTATAAAAGCAGCTTTAAAATCGTTTAGAGCGGCCTGGTAACGCTTATCCTTCAAATTTTTCCCCGCACTTTCCATTAATAGTGAATAGGATGACATTTTAACCAAATGCATCTTCGCTTGTGGAATCTGAGACTGAGACCTCCCAATTGCAATTACGAAACAAAACACAAACACAAGGGAACCAGCCTTAATTAACGTACTCATCATCTGAAAGTCTTTATAAAATCTCAATTATAAAAATTAAATATCGAACCAAAGTAATCTAATTAGATCTCGAACACGAATTGTTCAAACGTCTTAAATATAGATGGCAATACGGACTTCTCTTAATCTATTTCGGTGAAACAAAGAAAATCATCGGTGAATAATCATCGGATGGGGATAAGCGAAGGCACACCCAGTTTCCTAATTCATAAAATTACATCGTCCACAAACTCCATTTTGATTTGATTGCATGTGGATTTAATTCTCGTATTTTTTGATAAAAAACATAGAAATTTCTATTCCAGAGGGAATAGTTATGCGTAAAACTGAAAATGGACTGTCCCTTACTATCCAATTGAACGACAACTTGCCAGATATAGTGATTATTAATTTGAGTCGATGTCCTACGAAGTTCAATAATATCCACTAACCTAAAGGATCTACCTGCCCCGTCTTTTCGAGCGACAGCATAAAAATAATTTTCATCAAAAAAATAATCTTCGTCACTTAACAGATTATCTTCTATACCAAATAGAAAGGGTCGTGACGACAGTTTTCTTAATTTATCTGTTTCAAAATGATCATTCATCTCATAGCTTTTTTTAACACCGTATAAATAATTTTCAGCTACATTTTTCTTATAGACTTCTGTCAACACGACAACGATCAACACACAACTGATAACCAAAACAATGCCTTTAGAATTCATTTATTTCGCAAAAAAAATTAACTGACACAAATCAGATAGAACATAGGAATTTCCCCTTCATCTTTCTCGATAGCATCCAATCCTTCGAGATAGCTATGGTCTCGGAGTTCTTTCTGAGCGATTTGTTGTTCCAATTGATAGCGCAAATCCAAAGCCGTAAAATGTAGTGGATGTGAAGGCCACATGAGATAACACTCAGACGGAATGATTACCATTCCACCATGCGACATTATTCCAGGGACTTCCTTTCTTTTCTTTAAGATATCCAATATACCTTTTCAAGTAAGATTTCCCAATTTTACTATTTAACCCAACTTGATCTTCTCCTTCCATAAATTGATCGGAAAATAGCAACCAATCACTAAAATGCTTTTTCGCATATACTGACAACTTTTTGAGAACATCTAATGCCACAGGTTTTGATAGATATCCAACGTCCGTTGCGGATGTCGTAATATGACTTGCTACAGCAACAACAAAGGCATTTACCCCTACTTTGGAGATATCCCAAACGGCTGTATCGATCTTGCTGTTTTTTCCTTCCAATGCGGTCCCTGTCTTTTCTATTCCAAGTAATGTAAAATATGAACTCAACAATTCAAGACAGCTGTCTGTATCTATTATACCAAAATCTCTTTTTAACAATTTGATAAAATCACTTCTATATTGATCAATTTTGGGATAATTTCCAAATTGATATAAGTGAATCGGATAACTTCCATCATCTCCCGTACTTCCGAATACCGTAAACCAGTCCCCAAAAACAATGACTCTAAATGCAGCTCCTAATGCATTACCAAACTGTTCTTCATAAGGAATATCCAGAAGTATATTGTTATCATTTGCTAAACTCCCCGCCCTTTTTTCCTCTTCGGCCTTCAAAGTAAGTTCATCTTTGGCTTCATGCACACCTTCCTTTGCCGTATTCAATAATTCTCTTAAAAATTTAAACATAACGGTATTGATATTAACTACTTAAAAGAAATCTTACTTACTATATTTTTCCACAAGCGCATAATCATAAGGGATTCTCATGGACAAGTCGCGTGCTTGCCAAATATCTCCTTCAGACGCCTGGTAAAAATCATAGGCATTTTTCAGGAAATTTTCACCGTTTGGAGCCTCCACCCAACTTTTCTTCGCTCGATTGTAAAGTAAAATCATACAACTCACGCAACGATAATTACCTGCTGTTTTTGGGTTTTCAAAACAAGTTCCAACTTTGATATTAATCTTCTGATTGATTATCACATCGGTCAATTTACGATTCGTGAGATGAATTAATGCGATTTGTGCATCCTCATGATCCGGTGGTAACTTCGCTATTACTAATTGTCCAAAATCTGACTTTCTAATTTTTTCGATTTCTAAAGCCCTAAATTCTGGCGATATGCGATTTGTATCAACCGGGTATAGATCATCTTCTACAGCTGCCACTTCAGTCGTCGTTACTTCGGTAGACCCAGCGGCAAGTAGCAGTTTATTGTGTTCATAATTTTCCCAATCTGCTGTATCGTAGGTAACCCACTGCTGTATCTTATAGAGCAAGGTTTCCCTCTTATTGACTTTGATAAAAAATGCTGCTATTAAAAATGAAACCAGCAAAATGGACAGGATAACGAAGACTCTTTTCAAACTAAAATTATTTAATGAAGTATTTAAATCTGTAAAATCGTGAAAACAAATTCCATGTTTTCATTTAATACCGTAAATCTGCACATAATTATTCAACCGGTAAATCTGGAACCCATATTAGGTCAAAACTTGGCGATATTTGTAGCTCAATAATCAATATTTGAAAACAGCAATACAATCGCTAATTTCGAAGACCTTTAATGATTCAATTAAATCCAACGTGTATGCATAAGCTGTTCGATCTCATATCACCTCGCATCTTTAAAAAGGAAATTTCTTTTAGGAGGAACGAATACATCAAAATGAATGGTTCGATTGATTCAAAAATTTATTTCATAAAAAAAGGCAGCATCAAAATTTCTATTTTTCAGGAAGATCATGAACAGATTATTCGCTTTGGATATGATGGAGATCTCATTGTAGCTATGGATTCTTTTATTCATGGTAGCTACTCGGATTATGCAATTCAGGCAATAAAGAAAACAGATATGCTAATCGCCGAAAAGGAAGATTTTATGAATTTTATCTATTCCTCTTCAGAAAACACAAAATTATATATCACTATATTGGAACAGTTGGTGTTACAGCAGCTTGAAAGAGAACAAGATCTATTGCTGGAATCCCCAAAAAACAGGTATGAGAGACTCATTAAACGAAATTCTAGATTGTTTCAACTAATTCCGAATAAGCATATCGCCAATTATCTTAGAATGAGTCCCGAAACTTTATCAAGAATCAGTAAATCTTGAGTTAAATCAATTTTTTTCCAATTTATTTTCGAGTATTTTATCAAAAAAAAGATGAAATGTAAATCATTAGAACTACTTGATCAACTGGAAAAGCAAGTACATGAACAGATGTCATTTGTCAATTCCCTAGAAGACCTTTCTCAGGAGACATTACATAAAAGACCTCATGAAGGGTCCTGGAATATCCTCGAATGCATACAGCACCTGAATCTGTACGGAAGTTTCTATTTACCTGAAATCACAAAAAAAATATCCGAAAGCAATCTTGGCTACAATGTTGATTTCAAAAGCGGTTTTTTAGGAAATTATTTTGCTAATTCTATTTTACCAAGTGATAAGAAAAAAAAGATGAAAACTTTTCGAAAAATGGATCCCAGAAATCTTATGCAGAGCACCGAACCGATTCCAGTGTTTTTAAAACAGCAAAATAGACTCCTTCATCTACTCGGTAAGGCAAGGTCGAAAGATCTAACCAAAATTCGTATTAGGCTATCTTTTAGCAGCTGGATACAGCTCCGTTTAGGAGATCTATTTCGCTTTATTATTCATCATAATACCAGACACATTGTACAAATAAAGAATATCTTGTCGTTAACTACAACACATTAAAATAGGGGCCTAAAGAATCCTATAGCATATACACCAAAAGCATTTGGGCTTACCGACAAATAATATTGACTAACCGAAGCAAACCCCATATTGACCGAATAATCGTACCATGATACAGATTATGTATTTATTTTAGACAGCATCAGATAACCAATAAAATAAAAAAAATGCATAGACTTTTAGGAATATGGATCGTCTTCTTGATTTGCTTTACTCAAAATAGTTTTGGACAAGTAAAAGATTCAAACTATTTTCTCGAAAAAGATAATACTAAGGTACCTCCGCAGGCCAACATTTTACCGCTACAAAATTTCAACTTCCACGTCAAACCCTATCAGGCTTTAGGAACCAAAGTAGTCGTAGACTCATTATCTGTCGGAGCAGATAATTATATTATTTACACATTTAGCGTAACCAAATCTCCTCATGACAAGGAATATTATTCTTTCTGCAATATTGTCGTTAAATTAACCCCGCAGGAATCTATGATGACTTTAGCTCAAACGAATAAAATTTACGCTGGAAATGTCTCAAGAAACCACCCCGACTATTTTGGCCAGGGCACCTTAATACGGGATGATTATCGTATTGATTTTATCGCATTTACGCAAGAAAACCATGATATTAGCGTAATTAACACTAAAATCTACAACCTTTCAAAAGGTAGAACCATATTGTTGGAACATGATACTTTCCACCAATTTATGCTCAATGATTATCAATTTTCGGACATTGGACTACAATCAACCGATGGCCTCAAAGAACATATTGCAGCGCTAATAAATAAACGGTAAATGCAAAAATTCATCCTTTCATTTGAGCTTTAAAATAAATATGAAAACCTGGACGATCATGCTATTCTTTGTTTCCATTATGGTCATACAAACGTATGCACAGGAGATGACCAATATTAAAGGTATACGAACATTCTATTGGGTAAAGGGGTTGGAAAAAAGAAAAGCCAACGAGCCAATCGTCATCTTTGAAAGTGGCATCGGCATGAGCGGAAACAATTTTTTAAAGAATATGCCAATTTACCGCTGCTAAAAAATGTCCCTGTTACCGTTTTCATCGCCTACAATCGACCTATCGAGCGGTATGAAAAAGAAATGAACAGTAAATTGGGAATAAATGATAGATTTTGGTTTGATGCCTATGATCAGCTTCGAATCAAACATTATGCAAATCTAATCAAACAAAACAACAATTGTGAACTGATTCTTTTACCAGGATACAGCCATGGGATACACCAACAAGACCCTGATAAAGTCGGTGTAAGCATAAATAGCCTCTTTAAAAGAATAACCCACTAAATCATGTCGATTAAAATAATATCATAAGATGATATCATTAACCATTCAAAAAAAGCCAAAATTGGGTGATTAGAAAAAAAATTTAAGTACCTCCAACACGGCTGCAGCTATATTCAAAAAATGTTTCATACAATTGAAAACACAACAATCAAGCCAGCATCGTCACTTAGCATCAATGAGTGCTAAAACTTTTTCAATAGGTCGACCAATTACTGCTACACCGTCCTTTACAACGATAGGGCGCTCAATCAAGATCGGATACGCCAGCATCACATCGATCCATTGCTCATCTGTCAAGTAAAGATTTTGGAATTTTTCCTGAAAGACCGATTCACCTTTTCGGATAAGTTCCAAAGGTTTTAAAGCAAGTTGACCCAATAATTCAATCAATTGGTTTCTCGTCGGAACATCATTTAAATACTCCTGTACTTCTATATCCACAGCATGATGCTGTAGCAGCTCCAATGCATTACAACTCTTACTACAATTTTTATTATTATAAATTTTAATCATGGTCGCAATATGTAAAGGATATCCTTGTAATAAAAAATCAATTATTGGATACCCTCAAAAATAGTAACAAAATCACAAACGATTCAAATAAAAGTGCGTTATATAAAAAACGGGATTGCATTTTTGAGAAACTGATCCATTGATGACGTAGGATTGTTTCTCTTTTTTTAATTTAGTAGTATGAAATCAGCCGAAAGTGTAACAGATTTTTACAAACGACAATCAGGTTTAACTCATCTGGATTTGCCATTAAATAATACGGGAATTGGGCATTTCAATGTTTTTAGCAGAGAATCTTGTACCGTTGTATCTCCATATAATCGTCGTGATTTTTATAAAACCTCCCTTATCATAGGCCGTGGAAAACTATATTACGCAGATAAGTGGATACAAATCGATAGACCTGCCATGTTATTTGCGAACCCGGTTGTTCCATATGCTTGGGAACCCGAATCCTCAGAACAATCCGGATGGTATTGTGTATTTACAGAGGAATTTATACAGCATAGTGAACGGATAGAAAGTTTGAAAGACTCTCCCCTGTTCAAGATAGGCAGCAACCCGATTTATTTTCCAGATGAAACACAATTGGCAGAAATTTCAACCATCTTCCAGAAGATGATGGTTGAAATGAACTCGAGCTATATCCATAAAGACGATATGTTGCGAAGTTATCTACATCTTCTCATTCATGAAACGATGAAATCAAGTCCAGCAGCGAGTTTTGGATCTTATACCAATGCATCAACCAGGGTATCGGGACTATTTCTTGAGCTATTAGAAAGACAATTTCCAATCAATACCCTTCAGCTTAGCCTGCAGTTGAAAAGCCCCGCAGATTATGCGCATGCGCTTTCGGTTCATATCAATCACCTTAACAGGTCGGTAAAAGAAACAACAGGCAAAACCACCAGTGCACATATTGCTAACCGAGTGGCCCAAGAAGCCAAAGCTTTGTTGTTGCATACCAATTGGAATGTATCGGATATTGCCTACAGTCTAGGATTTGAATATCCATCCTATTTTACCAATTTCTTCAAAAAGCAAACCGGGATGTCTCCAAACCAAGTCCGAAGCAGTACTGTTTGAATTGTATAACAATCTGTTTGATTGTCTTAACTCGCTTCGTTTGTTCCATATGTATTTTTGTATTGAACAAAATGTAATCATTATGAAATATAGAAATCTTGGAACAACAAATGAAAAACTCTCTGCGATTGGGTTAGGTTGTATGGGAATGAGCTTTGCTTACGGACCTACGGACGAAAAAGAGAGTATTGCGACATTGGAACGAGCATTGGACCTCGGCATTAATTTTTGGGATACCGCGGATATGTACGGCAACGGTGCCAATGAGGAACTTATTTCAAAGGTGCTTGTTCCCAACCGTGACAAAGTTTTTATTGCAACAAAATTTGGGTTTCGCTTTAAAGATGAAATAGCAGGTCCAAGTGGTACGGCAAACACCTATTTTGATGGCTCGCCCGAATGGATAAAACTAGCGGTGGAAAAAAGTTTAAAACGCCTTAGAATCGATACGATAGACCTTTATTATGCACACCGCGTAGATCCCAATATTCCGATCGAAGAGACCGTAGGCGCTATGGCAGAATTGGTTAAAGAAGGAAAAGTAAGGTATTTGGGCTTAAGCGAAGCATCTCCCGCCTCAATCATTAAAGCAAATGCGGTACACCCTATAACTGCCTTACAGAGTGAGTATTCGCTCCTTACACGTGATGTAGAAAAAGAAATCTTACAGACCGTACGGCAATTGGGGATAAGTTTAATTCCCTACGCGCCTCTAGCGCGTGGATTATTTTCCAATTCTTTAAATTTAGACGATCTTGCTTCGGACGACTTTAGAAGAACCCTCCCTCGTAATCAAGGTGAACATGCATTGAACAATGCACATTTAGTCGCCGACTTCTCCCTACTGGCAAAAGATAAAAACTGTAGTCCTATACAACTCGCTTTAGCGTGGGTGCTGGCACAGGGAAATGACATCATTCCTATTCCTGGAACTAAAAAAAGAAAATACCTGGAGGAAAATGTTGGTGCCCTTGATGTACAATTATCGAATGATGATTTAAAAAAAATAGATGAAATACTTCATAAATACCCCAATATCGGAGCACGATACAGTGAAGGTGCTATGGCTTTAGTCAACCATTAATCCATTTTTGAGATTATGAGTGGCTTGCCGCCGCCACTTATAATCTCTAATATTGTTCTCTTCTCATCCGTCCTTGTTACGCTGTCATGATGTGCTGTATGAACAGAGACGAACACCAAGTCCTGTTCCACTTTTTTTGAACGGAAAAACAGGCAAATGACGCCCAAATATTTAATCCGGACATTTAAGCTCGTAAATAGGCGAACCTCAGTATAAGTATAGTCACTGGTATTGTGTAACAAATTTGCAAAGGAACACGAAATTGTCGCCGAAAGTTCACATTAAAAATTATTTTAGAGGATATTTATTAATTGGGCATACTTGATTCACAAGGGAATCTAATCAAATAAAACCCTACTAAAGAAACACTTATACAAATTAAACAATGATAAACTTAAACCTTTTCAAAAAAATCATCTTATCGGTCTTTATGGGCTGTGTTTTACTGTCCTGTCAAAATGAAAAAAGCAGTCCGAATACATTAACGGAAGAAGAGCAAAGTAATGGCTGGCAACTCTTATTTGATGGTACCACACTCAACAATTGGCATACCTACAATAATAGTAAAAATGCTCCTACAGCCTGGGTTGTAAAAAATGGGACTATTTACTGTGATCCAAACAGTGAAAGCCAAAAATATGACTTGGTATCGGACAAAGAGTATAAAAATTATGAGTTTAAGTTTGAATGGAAGCTCGAAAAAGAGGGAAATAGCGGTGTTTTTGTCAATGTACAGGAAAGACCGGATATCAATGCGACCTACCATTCTGGACCAGAATACCAACTATTGGCAGATTCTCATCCTGATTTTGATAAACCTCTAAAGCGTTCAGGTTGTCTTTATACATTTCTACCGCAGCAAAACTTTGTCAATATTAAAGCACAGGATGATTGGAATGAATCGAGTATTATTCAAAAAGACGGAAAGGTAACGTTCTACCTGAATGGTAAAATCACCGCTGAAATGGATTTTAATTCAGACAAATGGAAAGATTTGGTAAAACATAGTAATTTCAAAGACTATCCAGAGTTTGGTAAACATATCAGTGGGAAACTAGCACTACAGGATTGGTCGAGAGGTGTTTCATTTAGAAACCTAAAAATAAAGTCCTTGTAACAAAAAAGATCCTTAGCTTGCGCTAAGGATCTTTTTTGTTACAAGGACTTTAACTCTTATGATCTCAACCCGGTCGTCTGGCTTTAACCCTCCTATTATCTTCCTGTCCCGCTTTCATTCCCCGCCTTTCATCCACTGTCTTTCATCCGCTGTCTTTCATCCACTGTCTTTGCCAATGAAATCCGTCAGGAATTAAACTATCCCATCGCTAGACATTTAGTCCTTGATAAAAGTGTCTGTACCTTGATTTGAAAAAAACATCTTATAAAGCCCAAAAACTCCACAAGACTTTAGCGGCTGAAAGAATTTAAAATCAAAATACGATATAAAAAAGAAATAAAATACTATATAAAATAACTTGTAGCGAATTAAATTTTAAAAACGTTACCTAAAGTAAGTCACATAAAATCCTGACTTAACTATATTAATGAAGAAAATTATATTCATCGTCCTAGTCTCCTTGATTTCGTTGGCAGGATATGGGCAAGAAAACATGCAAAAAAAATCAGCAATTCGAGTGGGTTATGGACTTGTTCCGGTCCAAGAGATCGGCACAATGCTCGGCGAGGGAATATTTATGGGTTTACTCGGAAGAGAAGTAGAACATTCCAGCGGAACTGGCACATTTACTGCCGGGTATTCACGTAATTTAGACAAAAGACTGTCTATAGGCATCGACGGATTTTATGGTAAAAATACGGTTTCTTACAAAGATGATCTTGGGGATTCAAAATGGAATGTTTTTGGGGGACTTTTGAATATGCAATATAGCTATTTGAATAAAACTAAACTTAAACTATATGGAAAAGGAGGTTTGGGCTATGCAAAATTTAACAATAGACAAAAAGAAGATAAAGCGAGCTTCGGTGCGCTATCCTATCAATTTACGCCGATAGCCATTCGTTACGGTAATAAAATAGGTATCTATGGCGAATTTGGTTTCGGCTACCTCGGGATTGCAAATGTCGGGATATCCTTCAAATTGTAAACTATTCAATCTTGGTGCTTCAATAACAGTTAAAACAATACAAATAAAAATCATTATGTTAAAACTTACAATATCAGTACTTGCTGTAGCACTCGCTGCAAGCAGTTGTTCAACAACATTAAATACGAAAAAAATGAATACGAATACAATTGGTCTTTCCGTAAAAATTCAATCAACAAATGCTATTGCAGTTAAAAATCCAACGGGCAAGATTCGTCTGTATGCAGTTTCGGCCCAGATAGCAGATGTACCAGCTACAATGATTCTGGAAAAGAGTTTTACAGCGAACCAAATACCTTTTGATCTCAAACTCGATTTACCTAAAAATCACCTTAAGCGCATCCAGCCTAAAGTCAGTGACGCTGAGCCCATAAAATACTACGTAACATTAGATTGGGATTCCAACGGAGACGGTGAAAAGGGAAAAGGAGATATTGCGATTGACTTCAACAAAAAGTTTCCTACCGTGATCCTTGGACAAGAAAATGAAATTTTTGTCGTAGAATCCAAATAATAAAAAAGTGTCCCAAGAGGTATTCGTCAGAGACGAGATAGCTCTTGGGAAATAACACATCAATTAGCAGTAAACTACCGCCAGTCAATTCTTGTATCTATCCAAAAACAATCTCTATTCCGCCGAAATAAGTCGTCCGGTCTTTGGTGATTGTAGATAAGTTCTTCCAAGGCGTTAAAATTATAGCGAAACATGTCTTCATCTTTTGATTGAATGGGGCGCAGAATTGAATCTTCATCATCGATAAAAATGTCGGATTCAAAAATATTGATTCGATGTGTATTCACCCATGCAATAGCCATCTCCTTACTCATGCGCTCCAATGCTTTGGTCGCTTCCTGAAATTGTTTCATTTCCCAGGGAAGATCTTCGGGATAATGTGAGGCAATATAATCTTGATAAGCTTTTATATCACCTTCACGGAGACATTCGTTGCGAAGCAACAGCCTTGTTGTATCCCGAGCAAAGCTAATATACTCCGGTCGCATAAATAGGCCGTACCTTTTACTATACAATTCTATTTTTTCAGCTAGTTCTTGCCTCATAATTTAATTGCGCAGCAAAAATCATCCCAACATACTCACTTCTAAGGAGTTTAGACTAAAAAAAATAGATTTTATATATTTTTAACAATCCAATTGAAGAAAATTGAGCGCACATTCTATTTTTTTTATGTACACTGAGATAAATAACATTTCCTGTATTTTTAAAAAATCTTTAAGCCAATAATTCCTGCGACGATTAATGTTGCAGACAGGAGTCTAAATACATTGGCCGAATCTCCGAAAAAAAAGATTCCGACCATTAATGTGCCCACTGCCCCTAAACCTGTCCATACGGCATATGCTGTACCTATAGGAATAGTTTTTTGAGCATAAAATAATAATCCGCCACTAATGCTCATGGAGACAATAGCGAATAGAATCCAACCAAATTTATTGGAATCTGGCTGTTGAGCCATTTTTAATCCGAGCGGCCAGCCAATTTCAAAAATGCCAGCAATAACCAATGCAATCCAATTCATTTTCAATAGTTTAAATTTCTAAAGCAAAGATAATCGCTATATAAGGGGCATTTTTTGACTTATATCAAAATCGTGTACTTATCGTCGTATCCGGCTAAGCGTTTCCTGTGTAATTCCTAAATATGATGCAATATGGCCAAGATTAATTCTATTTAACAAGTTGGGCTGTAGGCGGATGAGAGATTGATATCGTTCTACTGCAGATTCGGTATGCAGGGACATAATCCGTTCTTCAAGAATAATACAAACCTCCTCAGCAATCTTTCGGCCTATAAGATTTAGTTCAGGATAAATCCGATACAATTCATTCAAATCGTCCACAGAAATTGCATAGATCTCGTAGTCTTCCAAAAACTGAATATTTTCAAAAGAGGGCTTTTCAGTATAAACGGGCAAAATCGATCCAAAAATCTGGTTTTCCTCACCAAACCAACTGTTCATTTCACGTCCATTTTTAAAGAAATAAGCACGAATCAGTCCTGTACGCAAAACAAAATAGCTTGATAAATGCTGCCCCTCCCTCAAAAAATGCTCACCCTTTTTCTTAAAAAAATAACGAGTCCTATTTTCTACCGCTTTCTCAATTGTTTCGTTGAGATAGCCATATTTTTTAAATTGTTCAATTAGGGGATTCATACTATTTTAGATTAAAATCATTCATAGTTTATCGAATTATCTGCTGGATTATACTTTAGAAGTTCTGTATATGCATCGCCTTCAATTCCCAATAGCTGACAAAATGCAGGCTCAGTTTTTACCCCGCTCCTTTTGAGCTGTCTGACCTGCTCAGCGAATTCTTCACCCCTCAATTGAATGATTTCATGCTCTTTAAGCATATGTAAATATCCATTCTGGATTTCAGTTGCTTTATCCGTTGCGTAAATTTCAAAAAGCTGCTCCTCAATCGAGAAGCTGCACACGATTACATGACCGGCAGTCCGCTGTAACCGAAAATGTGCATGCTGCGAAAAATTAAGAGACAGCTTTTCTTCAAGCGCATCAAAATCATCTACACAAAGAATAATGTCTACATCACTCCCATCAACATCTATCTGAATCGGTATCGTACCAACCACAATCGGACTGTAGTCCTCAAGACGGTTAATAATCTGATAATCCATCAGTAACCGATAGGCTTTTTTCTGCACTTCATTTCCACTATTCAAATAGTCTATATTTCTAAAATTTATGGTCATAAGCAATTTGATAATTCGATCGCATAAAATAGGTCTGAATATACTAAACAACAAAAGAAAATGGTAACTATATCCTATAAAAAAGGATAAGTCTCGTATCTTTATTTGCAACACATCATTCATATGCAGGAGATCCAACATTTCTATCTGAACCAGAAAGAACCAAATAAAAGCTGTCTTTTAGCATTAAGACATATTATCCTTCAACAGGATGCGGATGTGAGTGAAACCATAAAGTACGGCATGCCTTGCTTTTGCTATAGAAAAAAAGCATTCTGTTACCTTTGGACCGACAAACGGACTACATTTCCGTACCTACTGATGGTTGAAGGTAAACATTTGGACCAGGTACAGCTGGAAGCAGGTCAGCGTCTTCGGATGAAAACATTGCCTATTGATCCACAGGAAGATCTTCCGATAAATACGATCGGAGATATTTTAATTGCGCCGAATAGTCTATGCAGAAACCTACTATCACGAAGCAAAAAGATAGGTTTAACGAAACCTAGATCTAAATACATTAAATTTTTACACTAAACTATCTACCTAAAACGGAAATAGCATACTCCAATTGTATATCAATATTGTCTGTAATTTTTTCACTACTAAAAGGGATTGACACATCGGGAGGAAACCCTACACCTTCGAATATGCGCCCATCAATATATTTGAACGCTGCCGAAGAAGTATAAACAGTTAAATAGCCCGGCACTTTAAATGTTCCCGCTTGAAACAGATTAGTTGCTCCAATAGGTCCAGTAGCGCCCCAGCTGGTCTCTCCAATTATCTTTACATTAGGCAAAAGACGGAGAGACAACATTATTAATTCAGCGGTGGAAACTGTGAATCTATCTGCGAGTATAATGATCGGAAGTAATTTACGTTTTTCTTTTTTTCCAGCAGGTATGACAGCTTTAATCCAAGGACTATAATCAAGCATTCCATTACTCCTCTTATATTTGCTAAAACCGATAGTTAATTCAGACTGAACAAAATGATTTAAAAAAAATTTTAAATCAGCCAAATCTCCCCCAAAGTTGTATCGTAAGTCAATAATCAGCCCCTTATATTGATTCAAATAGATCCTTTCGAAGAACTTGTCTAAAATAAGTTTGACATTTCCTTCTGAGTTTGAGTAAAAGGATCTTTCTAAGGAAAATTGATTACAGTGAAAATATATAATGTTTTTATCAATAGTTGCTAATACAACCTCTTGTGATTGATTATTGATCTTTGTTAATTCGTCTATACCCTGTAAATAATCTGCATCAAAATACTTTTTATCTAATGTTGAATAGTCAAATGGCAATCTAAAATCGCTTGCTTTTGCCTTTTTATCTGAAGCTGGAAATATAATTGCTCCTCCAAGAATACTATCTTCGAACACAATTTGGAAATGAGAATCTATCAATCCTTTAGTTATTTCTCTAAAATAATCTGCAGATAGAGATATATCATCTGCGTGGTTTATATTTAGATTTCGAAATAGTGGTTTATATTTATTATAAGCCATATTCCAATTTGTGGTATCAATATCCCAATAGATATAATGCGTCCTCATTCCACACCAAAAAGCTTCAAAAATTTCGTCAAAATTTCTTGGTTGTTTTACTATATTAGGATTATCATTATATTCGGAAGTCTTGCATCCAATTAAGTTTATTAAAAATAAGAAACAGTTAGAAATTTTCATTTAATATTTATAAAACATTTTACACCGAGAGAAGTTACTAATGTCTTATTGACTTTTCTTTTTTGATTTAATAAGATTCCTCTTTCTTGCCCTGTCAGGGATCCCAAATAATCAACACCTAATTTTATAATTATATTTCTACACACAAAAAATCCAATACCAGTACCAAGTACCGTTCCAAATTCGCTCCTCTTGTCTCTCATCATATTAAACTGATATTCGTCTTGATAATTCACTAAACGATAGTATTCAATTTGATCTTCATTTTTCGATACGTCTATACTAAAAATATCTGGGACAACACCCATGACATAACCATTCATCCAATATCCAATATATGCTCCTCCCGATAATAAAAAATAATATTTGTTTCCCAAGGGAATGTCAAACTGCATTTTTAATGGTAATATAAAATAATTATTGTTAAATTTAGTCGTATATTCATACGGCTCACCACTAACTAAAGAGTATTTTTTTTGAGCATAAATTAAAGACAACGAAATTGAAATTTTTTCTTTTAAATACATTTCAGCATCGATACTATACGCAAAACCGTGTCCTGGAGCAACCTTCTTTATAAAATATTTGTTAAAATTATTAATCATATAATTTCTAGTATATCCTGAGCTTAAACCCAAAAATATTTGCGATTTTGATGATGTTGCTACTAGAGTATCTAAAAAAATCAATAAAATATTTCTGGGTTTGCACATGAAATCTGAATAGAGAATATAACAGAATAACTAACTTTTTATATCTACAAGCCCTGAGATGGTAAAAATGTTTTTACTAAAGTAGCTTTAGCCCCCCCATTATTTGGCACCACGTCAAATGATACTCGGACGTATATAGGCGGTGGATATCCAGCTTTACCTAACCCACTCATAACATCGGCCCAATAACTAAATTTAGCTGGGTTGCTCGCAGATGGGTTACGATAAACTATATACCGCTGTTTTCCAACTTCTTCAACTCCACCTTGTCCTATACCAAATACATTCGTATAAAATTGATCACTATGTACTAATAAGTCAGTATTAATGTTTTTGATTGTAGCACCTGTGGAAGTAGAGTTAATTATTGCAGGATTCCAAGTTATATTAACAGCATCTGAATCAAACCAAACTTTTGCATCTGAATACGTTTCCATGCCCATACTTCCACTTCTTGGATCCTCTGATTCTATAGTTACAAAGTTTTGATTGATTCTAACTGTAGGTTTACTATTTACATTAAACACTCCGAGCACTTGATTATATTTTGGAGAGGCGCCATCACCAGTTTGACTATTATATTGTCCCGGCAATTTTAATTTCAGATCTTGGATAGTTCCATTGTTGACCATAGTACCGTCCAACTTAATATCTGTATTTAGAGTCAAATTTAGCGAAGTTCCTCCATTAGATCCTCCAAGAATAGCATTCAAAAATCCTTTAACAACTACAGAAGCAGCATTGTTAATTGCGTTAGTATATGGACGACTTCCAATAAGGCCGTCAAAAGCCTCAACAAAATTAATCCCTCCAGTAAATGTTGTTACACCACCTATTAGTAAAGCCCCGAAGTTAATTCCTCCGCTTGGCGTCCCAGGAATAGACTTAACGGTACCAGTCTGCGTACCGTTAATGGTAACACCTGTTACATTACTCCATTGGGATGTAAATTGTAAACCGTATCCTGGGAAAGATTTTGCTTGCTGACTTATTGTTGGATCATAGGCCATCTCATATTGAAACACTAACCAAGTACCTCCAGCGGAAGAAATTTGTTGATTTAAAACTTGTTGAAACTTCGGAAGATTATATGTCGGGTCAATTTTCTCTTGTGTATTAAAGTTCAACATTGGAGAAGTTGCGCCTGCTCCATAAATCCCCAAACCATGAACAACATGAGAGGTTGCAATCGTACTAGTAGCTGGTTGCCACACGTAGAATCTTAAAAGTCCTCTATATACATTATACAATGAAAAAAAGTATGTATAATTTACATCATTTAGCACAATAGAAGGAGAGAAAGTATTATAAACAAGCTTCCATCCATCAGCTTTCTTATAATCACCAACCAAATTTGGGTCAATCGCTGTAGTACCGGAATTCCAGGGTAACGGTAATGGATTTGTACCACTGCTTGGCTTATAAGGCACATAGGTACTTGCCTCCCAGTCGAAATCGTAAGCTGAAATTGGACCGGCTTTAGTTTTGTTATTCGTCGAAACAATTTGTGTATTCGACTTTTCTTTTTTACAACTAACACATCCAAATAAAGCTAAACAAAAATAAACTTACAGTAAGCATTATAATTTTTCATAATTTCAACATTTAAGATTATATCATAAAATAAATAATATTTAAACGAAAAATAAAGGGGATTATATTAATAAAATATTAAATTTAAGTAAACAAACTTTATATTAATTTATACATAAACTTTTTATAAAGTAAAAACAATCTCAAAAAAGCACATCTTTCCTATTAAAAAATATTATTTTCATATAAAAAAGAATTCAAAGGTGGTTTCTTTGCAAATATCGGTTATACCTATACGGATTCAAGATCGGTGAACGATGGAGGATCTATTGCACAGTCGATGTGGCGTGATCGTTATGTTTCGGGCAATCCAAATAGTGCTGATCTTTCTTATTCGACTTATCTGGTTAAAAATAGATTTATTGCCAACTTCTCTTACCGTAAAGAATACCTGGATCATTTAGGAACGACATTCTCCTTATTTTATCAACTGCAGGATGGGCCTCGTTACTCCTATACCTATGGCGGTGACCTCAATAATGATGGTTTGTCGGGCAATGACTTGATTTATATCCCGAATAGTAAAGCTGAAATTGCTCTTGTTGGCGACAATGCGCAAGACACTCGGACAGCTGATCAACTATGGTCTCAATTGAACGGATACATTAATCAGGACAATTACCTCAATGCACACAGAGGCTAATACGCGAAACGTAATACATTGGTAGGAAAAATGATCGGAACACTGGATATTCGTATCGCGCAAGATGTGTTTTTAAATACCAGCGCAAAGAAACATCAATTGCAGATTACTTTTGATGTATTTAATTTTGGTAATATGATTAACAAAAGCTGGGGAGTTGCCCAATTTGCCAACAAAGCAAACGGTATCTTAAATTACAAAGGATTGAATGCGCAGGGACAACCGACATTCTCATTCCCGTATTTAGATGCAACAAATCAGATTCCTTTAACCAACACTTTCTCGAACAGTGTGGATGAAACTTCACGCTGGAGAATTCAGCTGGGTGTACGTTACCGATTCAACCAATAAACAAAAAATAGTGTAAATTTGAACCCATCCTATAACAAAGGATGGGTTTTTAGTTTAATAATCATGAAAAAACTAGCGCTTTCCATTTTTACATTTCTTGTGACCATGGCCTGTCAGGCACAGCATTTTGACCTTGTCCCGCTGGGCATATATGGTGGCGAACAAGAAGACAATCTTTCTGCTTATTTAGTAGGAACTCCAAAAGACACGGCCTTCCTCTGCCTCGATGCCGGAACTATAAATACAGGTATCAGAAAAGCCATTGCATTGAAAAGTCTACATGGGTCGGTCGAAACAATTTTGCATAACCAAATAAAGGGATATTTTATTTCCCATGGACATCTCGATCATTTATCGGGTCTTATTATTAATTCTCCTGCCGATAGCAAAAAGAACATTTTTGCTATTGATCCCGTCCTTCAAATTCTACAAAATCATTATTTTATAACGGATACCTGGATCAATTTTGGGGATCAGGGCCAAAAACCCATACTAGGAAAGTATCATTACAACAGTTTACAAGAGGGGCTGGAAACGCAAGTACCAAATACGACATTATCTTTGACGGCATACGAGCTTAGCCATGTAAATCCATATAAAAGTAGTGCTGCTCTCGTCCACTACGACAACCACTATCTTCTTTACCTTGGTGATACCGGTGCCGATCGGGTGGAAAAATCCGATCAGCTAGATAAGCTCTGGAATAACATTGCCCCACTGATCAAAAACAAACAATTAAACAGTATATTGATTGAAGTCTCCTTTCCAAATAATCAACCGGAAAATTTACTCTTTGGTCACCTAACCCCCAATTTGTTGCTAGAAGAACTGCTAAAGCTCAAAGAAAAAACGGGACTGAAAAACTTAGAAGGGCTCAGCATTGTGGTCACACACCGAAAACCAACTGGTAAAAACCCTGAAATCATTAAAAACGAATTGCTCAAGAATAATCCACTTAAAGTAAATTATATTTTCCCCGAACAGGGCAAAAAGATAAGTTTAAACTAATGTAAAAAAGATGAAACCGATAGTGGTTTCATCTTTTTTTACTTAGAATTCTTCAATTATATCTGCAATTGTCAAGCGTGATTTTGCGGTAATGGCAGGCTGATTTGCATCCTCCACATGTCGATAGCCAATAGCAACTGCAAACAGCGTCTGATAGCCATCGAGTTCCAGTATTTCATCGTAGACGGAATTTTCAATTCCTTCCATTGGGGTTGCGTCAATATGATTTGCAGCACAGGCTGCAAGAAAAAATCCCAAAGAGAGATACACCTGTTGCTTCATCCAGGATTGAACATGGACCTCCCCTTTCGACTGCAAAAATTGCTTATAGTAATTAATCGATCCCTCTGGAAGCGTCTTTGCGATTTGCTCTTCAAAGCGATCTACATCGGTAAGTGCACTAAAGACAACCAGATGGCTTGCCTCATTTATTTTCTGTGCGTTCCAATACGATGCCGCAGCGAGTTTTTGTTTCATGTCCCCAGAAGAAACAAAGAAAAACTTCCATGGCTGGCTATTGATGGAAGATGGACTCAATCGGATTATTTCCTTTAATTCAGCGATTTTCTCCTCCGGAATTAGCGCTTCTGAATTATACTTTTTCGTTGTGTAACGTTGCTTTGCAGTTTCTAAAAAAGCCATAACATACAAGATTAAATTAACTATATTTTTTATAGTTGCAAACTTAAATATAGTGTTATATATTTGCAATAACGGTCAAACTTGATAGTAACAGATGTATTTGATAGACAACAAACAATATCCATGCAGTACCAGCCTGACTATGAAATACATAGGCGGCAAGTGGAAGGCAGTAATTTTGATTCATTTAATTGAAAAAAAACGCTATAATGAGCTGAGAAAAGAATGCGCCTTAATTACAGAGCGTACATTAAGCTTACAATTAAAGGAACTTGAGGCTGATGGTTTAGTAAAACGTACAGTACATACCGACAAAGCTCCTTTGAAAGTAGATTACGAACTGACAGAATTCGGAAAAACACTTATTCCACTACTCGAGTCGATCGCTGAGTGGGGAAGAGAAACGGCAGGTCGGACCGAACGGATTCAACAAATGTAACTTCAGCAACTTTCGATCACTCAAATCAGCTATAATGAATGAGCATCTAAAAAAAATCAATGCTTTAATTGACGGTTTTGATGCGGAAACAAACTCAGCATTACAGGCCATTTCCAAAACCAAAAAATACAAAAAGGGCGAATTTCTTTTATATCAAGGTGAGGTCTGCAAGTCTAGCTTTTGGATAGAGGAAGGTATTACGAGGAAATACTATATGAATGAGAAAAAAGAAGTAACGACTGAGCTACTTTTTAAACATGATCTCGCAGTCGCCTTTAGCAGTTATGTTTCGAATCAGCCTAGCAGGGAGTTTATTCAGGCAATTACAGACGTTACTGTCTCGTGTATGGATAAACACGCTTTTCAGTATCTCAAAATAAATCATCCTCAACTCATTCAACTCGATCTTTTAATGACAGAATACTATACAATGTGGTTAGAAAAGCGTCTATTTGAATTTCACACCCTCAGCGCCATGGAAAAGTATAAGCTACTCCTTAAGGAACAGCCAGATTTCATACGCCATATACCGCTTACCTATATAGCTTCTTATCTGGGAATTTCCCTGGAAACATTAAGCAGGGTCCGTACAAAAATCTAATTATTTGATTTAAGTCAAATGCCAAACCAGTACATCTTTCAAAATTTGCAGTACATTTTGAAAATCAACTATCATGGCAGAAAAAATCAGATTTATAGGATTTGATATCCTGAGAGCTTACGCAATCTTTGGGATGTATATCGTCAATTTTAATCTCGTTCTTGGAAATCCACAACATACCAGTTGGCTAGGCCAGTTTCTCACGCTCTTTAGCGGTAATTCGAGTACAATATTTGTTGTCTTATCAGGCATGGGACTTACTTTGCGAACAGAAAAATCTATTTACGCGTCTCCGCAAGAACAAGTTAAACTAAAGACTATTGTGCAGAAAAAAGCAGGTTTTCTATTTGTTCTCGGATTATTATTATCTATTTGGTGGCCTGCAGATATCCTTCACTTTTATGGATTTTACATGTTTATCGCCTCCTTCTTGCTATTCGTTGATAAACAATACTACATATATGGAGCAGTTTTCTTCACGATCATTTTTCATCTTTTGCTCATTTTAATTCCTTATGAAACTGGATGGAATTTTGATACACTATCTTATACCGACAATTGGAGCCTAAAGGGGTTTATCAGAAACTCTTTATATAATGGCTGGAATTCTATTTTTCCGTGGATGTCTTATTTCATGATCGGTATGTACCTGGGTAAACTGGACTGGACCAGCGCCATCGTTCAAAAAAAACTGTTTCTCATAGGATTGGTATTATACCTTGTAGTACAAGTTGCACAATGTATCCCTCAAAACCTCATTGGCATGGCAGCCTACTCGTTTCTAAACGCGGATTATCTTCCTCCGGTACTTCCATTTTTAGTCAGTACAATAGGTTTTAGCCTGCTACTTATTAGCAGCTTCATGTACATTAGCCGCTTTATTACTCCCAATACATTTGTCAACTGTCTCGCGAAAACTGGCCAGATGACATTAACGCATTATATATCCCATTTAACATTAGGCATCCTATTATTTTCTTTTTTGGCTAGCAAGGGGGTGTTTAATCAAGTAATCGACCAGCAAGCAACCTTATCACCAGGGATGATTCTCTTCCTATCATCTACCTATTTTATCGGCAGCTATTATTTCAGCAAAATTTGGACAAAAAAATTTAAGAACGGTCCATTTGAATTTCTTTTAAGACAAGCATCGAACTAGGGACACGTTTAAAGACAGCATTTACACATCAGGAAGTTTTTGTGATATAAACTTCCTGATGAATTAACAAAATGCGATCACAGCCGGAAAACAGATCAATGCGGCCACTAAAAAACCTCGTCGACAAGTTCTTTATTAGCCATTGCTCCAGCTAGATTTCCTGTAGCAACAGCATTCGCCACCGAACGCATCATACTAGAATTATCTCCACAGGCAAAAACTCCTGCAAGTGAAGTTTTTTGAAAATTATCTATTTTAATATGCCCCTGTTCCGTTATTTCACAACCTAAGGCGGCAGGAATAGCCGAATGTTGCCTAAAAGGGATGGCTGCATAAACAGCATCGAAGGCAAGTTCACGACCGTCTTTTAATTGTACCTGCTGAACCCATCCATTCTTGTGCTGGATTTTACTTATTTCTTCTTCAATGATCGAAATACCGTGTAACTTCAGTTTTGCTTTCTGCTTAACATCAAAACTAGCCTTACCCAAAGTCAATAGCGTTAAGTCGGACGACAGATTGTGAACCAAACCTGCAAGGTGAAAAGCTCTTTCACCATTGGCCATAATAGCAGTTTTTCCTTTTCGAAATTCATAACCGTGACAATATGGGCAATGGATAACCGAAATTCCCCAACAGGCTGAAAATCCCTGTATACTAGGCATAATATCTTCCACACCAGTCGCAAAAATGAGCTTTTTAGCCTGAAAGACGTCCCCATTTTCGGTGGTTATTTCATACCCTGTAGCTGTCTTCGTGCCGCTCACAGCAAGCCCTTTCTGGAACTTAACACTCGGGTAGTTCAGGACTTCTTCCCTTGCTTTTTTCGCTATACTGAGCGGCTTTTCACCGTCATGCGTGATGAAATTATGGGAGTGCGGCGTCTGTCGATTACATGGCAGCCCACTATCGATAATCAACACATTCCGCAAGGAACGTCCCAATGCCATCGCTGCAGAAAGCCCCGCATAACTTCCCCCAACAATAATTACCTCATAGCTTCTATCATCCTTCATATATACATTATTAAATATTAATCCTTTTCTGACAAATGATGAAGTAGAATGGAAAATTTTCCTCCACTTCCCTAATTTCCATTAATCCATAGGGATCGAATTCGGCATGAATGGAATCAACATCGTAAAAGAACATATGTACTCCACCAAACATTGCAAATCGATCAGTGCCTATGGCCTCCCCCTTTCCGTAGATGCTTGCTTGCTTTGATACGGTCGTAAAAATCATATAACCTCCTTCAGCTAATTGGTCAAAACAATGCTGGATTAACGCATTACGTTCTTCAGCATCCAATAAATGAATAAGCCCATAACAAAATACGCCGTCATATATATCCTGATCAAAAGGCATTTCATTAACTGAACCATGATGGATAACCGTATCTGCCCCAAAGGATTTCCGGGCGAGCTCTATTGCCGTTTTCGAGATCTCAATGCCTGTAATTTTTATTCCATTTTCCAAAAAAGGGCGACCGTTGCGACCGTAGCCGAACCCAGGAATCAGTATATTTTTGATGTTGTGCTCCAAAAAAAAGCCTACTGCAAAAATTGTAGACTGTGCGGCTTCATCCCCCCACATTTCTTGCTTCTCTATAAAATTACGTTCCCAAAATTCCATACTACTGGTGCTTATATTGTTTAAAATTGAAATCGATCCTGTTAGCTATACCAATTCGGTACTACAATGGATTAAAAGTCTACTCAGCGAAGATAGTATTTTTCACTATTGCAACTATGTAGCAAAAAGACTCAATGCAATTAAATTGCAAATAAATTACAATAGGATGAATTATTGAAATCATGGTTATTTATCAGTATTGAAAACCTGCGCTAGGCTTAAATATCTTTGCTGATGAAAATGAATATCATCAAAAAACAAAACATGAAAACTATAAAGACATTTTTAGCCGCTTCATTATTTCCATTGCTTACGATACAGGCCAGCGCACAAAAGTTGGATAAGATGCTTTGGTTTAACGAACCAACAGAATGGAACATTAAAGACAATTCGCTGTCGATGTTCGTTACGCCTAAAAGCGATTATTGGCGTATCTCTCATTATGGATTTACAGTGGATGACGCCCCCTTTTTCTATACGCTACGCGGGGGAGAGTTTGAGGTCAAGGCAAAGATCTCTGCGAACTATCAAACCCGGTTCGATCAAGCAGGTATTATGCTGCGCATTGATCATGAAAACTATATAAAAGCAGGAATCGAATTTGTCGACGGAAAATACAATTTAAGTACGGTCGTTACGCATAAAACAAGTGATTGGAGCATTGTTCCGATCGATAAGGAAATCCCCTACATCTGGATCAAGGCGATACGTCGATTAGATGCTGTAGAATTTTTCTATTCCTTTGATGACAAGCAGTATATCATGATGAGAAATGCCTGGCTACAGGATAATCACCCTGTTATGGTCGGTCTAATGGCAGCTTCACCAGACGGCAATGGCTTTCAGGCCAAATTTGATTATTTTACGATCAAACACCTTGCAGACCAACGTCGAAGCAAATGGCTGAAAGAGAATAATTGAAACTAAAAATACCGACGCCCGCCTAAGACAGTCGCATAGACGGGCGTTATCTTAAGTCAGTATGTCCTGCTGCATCTTGTTAAACACACTCACTGCTTCATATGAATTTCGCACGCGAAGCTTTTGGAGTATATTTTGCCGATGCCGATTAACTGTATTTATGCTCAGGCCTAGTTTTTCGGCAATTCGCTTGCTAATCATCCCCTCCTTGATACAGCTTAAAATTTCTTTCTCTCGTGTACTAATTGAAGTTTTCGCACCATAACCATCCAAGTGATGGACTACGCCTGTTACCTGATTGAGGATATAATTTCGGAGATTGACTGATGTTTCAGTTTCTGGTAATAGGGTATAACAGCATAAAGCCAACTGTGGGAATTCCGGTCCTGGGGTGTCCAAGTAAAAAATTTGATGGGACAGCTGCATGATTTGCCCCTCTCGCCCTTCGACCCGCAGGATGCTGTTTGCTTGATAATTGAATCGCTCCTTCAGATCCATTTTTTTGACCAAGTCGAGAAATTGAAGCTCCAAAGCATGCTTGATGGCCAAATCATCGGGGTAAACACGTTCGAGGAGAAAATCTTCCCAAATTCCATTTATCTCCATTTTCTTTTCACCTGCAGGAAGATAAAGTCGCTCAGCAATTGTTCCGATATAGGTATAACTCCAGTTCGCTGTCAGGTCACTCAGTACGGCTATACCATTATGAATGTCGGCAAAAGTTTTTGCGTAACTCTTATAGTGTTTTAGCACAGATAAATCAATGCTGCTATTTCGTAGTCTACGCTCCGAAAAATTCTTATCTAATTTTTTTTTGATCTCCGATTTCATTTCGTTTCATTTCACACTTAAAAAGCTTCATTTTAGGTCTTTAAAAAGAAAGTCCAACGCGAAGATAAGGCAAGGTTGCTTCTTTACTAAAACCGACTACCCCCTGAATTGTGAGCAGGTCTCCAGGCATAAAATAAATTCCACCGCCGTACCCCATATGCCAGTCATTGGAATTTTCATGACTCATCCAAACCCTTCCGACATCATAAAAACCAATTGCCCCGACTGTTCCAGGAACGATATAAGAAGAGTAGCTAAATAATTTTAATCGCATGTCAAAATTATTAAATAGCGCTGTTTTCCCAGTGAACCGTCGGGAATTATACCCTCTTAAGCTCATTTCACCTCCAATTTGCGCATGCTGATAAAAATAGGGATCTCCCCATACCGCATCAAATCCCAGACGGTTTGCGAAAGTAATATAGTTATCGGCAACCGTTTTATAAAAACTCATGGAATGCTGCAATTTTGTATAGTTGCGGCCCTCCCCTCCAATTTCAGCATTCCAGCCAAGCCTGGTATGTACATGTACTCCAGATTTAGGATTGGCCATATTATCACGTGTATCATAATCTATCCCGCCAGTAAGCCCAGTGAAGAAATTACTTCCATAGATAGGTTCCGATGGATATTTTTGATGGAATTCCTCAAAATAACGTCCAACATTATTCGATTCTTTACTCGTATAATATTCGGAAGAAGATCCATAGAACACCTTGAATTTAGGCGCTAGGTATTTTTCCAGAAAAATGTCACCGCTCACAAGGTCAAATCGATTTCGGTAATACGAAATGCGCCTTGAATCCGATTTATCGAAAATAGTATTGTTTCCATATCCAAAGAAATTACTCAGGTTTTTGGGACCAAGGGACGAAAGATGAATATAAAGATCATGCCCTGCAATGAGATCTTTATAATTCCCTTTGTAATCAAACATAAATGATTCGCGACCGGTCAAATAACTGCCAAGAAACTGATGCCGATAAGCATAAGGCTTCTTTCTGAACCCCTGATTCTCGATCATATACCCCAGTCCAAAAATAAGTCCACGATCAACCCCATAATCTAGGTTAAAAACGACCCCTTTACGATCATAGATAAAATTTTCATAGTCAAACTTATGGACAGCGCTGTCTTTGCTCAACTTCAGATGAATAGCATCATCAACCTGCATAGCACCCCGCTCCTGATTTTTACCATCATAGATATAAACTTTGTTGCCATTGGCAAATTTATCAGTTGTACGATATAGATTCTGCCCATCCCCCCCAATTAGCCGGATCTTTATGGGCGATTTGCCCGATCCATGTAACTTATATTCATCAGTGCCCGATATGCCGTATATACGAACTTCTCTGGTCTGATCAGGTACAAAGGTTCGTTTTAGCAGTTTTCGCCCTTCGGTACCATCTTTTTTCTTGTTGTGGATATTGACAGTGACCGAGCCATCCTTATTGTAATCGACATCCACAAATTCAGATTTGGCGGACAATGGTAGTTCAACGACACGCGCTAGAAATCGATAGTAGGTCAGTCCGCTTTCCATCAGCTCGTCTCTTCTTGAACGAATATTTGTTTCCAATTCATTCGCACTCATTTTCACAATTGTATCAGGCATCGTTAACATCGCTTGATGAATCAACGAATCCGTCAGTGTTTTCTGAACAAACTGTATTTCGTCAATCCATTCATCCTCTGTAAGATGAGTGAGAAAAAAATGATCAAAAGTACTCGCATTAAAATTCCAATGGGGCACATTTCGGATATGTGGACTAAAGGGTTGCAAATGAGCCTTCAGCCATTGATAGGAAAGTAATGTGGGAAATATACCCGAAGTTTTATAATATACCTTATCCCGATCCCTTGGGACGGGAGTATAGATCTTTTTACCTTTTTCTTTTTCGGGATCCCAACGCCAATTATCCTGATGACGATCCCAGTCCCCAAGCGTAAAGTCGAGCATCCGCGCACGTAGTGTGAGCTTCTGATCAATTTGCGTATCGTTGTCTTCCAACACTTTACGCATTACTTTTGCGCTATTATCTGTTTTTTGATCCTCAAAAGGGGTGCGCGCCTCAAACATATAGGCCCTATTTTTAAATACCTCACGATACTCGCCAAACCTAGGGTCATCTCCTACAAAAACCAGTTCTGGCGAAGCTGATGGAATACCTAAGGCTTTATTAAATGGCGGAACGGTCAATGCACCAAAGGGATGATGTATCGAAATCTGATCTTGTACGATATCTTTTGCAAATGTCTTTCGAAGGCTTTCCGGTAGACTACGTTCAGGGTATTTCTGAATAGACCTAAGAACCCACTCCCTACCCATAGAATCTACCAGTCGAAGTGACTGTGTCTGCATGCCACCACCCAACTTAACAATCTGAAGCCCGCCTCGCTCTGTAGCGAGATCCATCACACGCATCTTAACAGGCGTATTATATAATTTACGGTAACTATCTCCAAGCCAAAATCGATGCAGTAAACCCACTCGGTCATATTCAGGTGCGATCACCGTGGTAATACTGTCCATACGTTGTGCATGCGAACTAAAAACACAGCAACAGGCAATTAATGTAAAGATTCTTCTCATTTTATCTAAGTCGGGTCTTCGAGAAATCAACAGTCGATACAGGTAGAATGTTTGATGGTCTCGATATCTAATTGGGCTAAAGTTCACCTTTTAAAGCAAAGAATCAAAAACTTTCTGCTCCTTTTTTAGTATAAAACCGCTATTTTGATAAAACTTATGGCTCTCGGTCCGAATGCTATTGCATCTGGCACGCAGACGGTAACAATCGATAGACCTAGACCAATCGGATGCCGCATGCAATAAAAATCGGCCTAGCCCCCGACCTCGATATTCTTCATCGACAACCAAGCCAATGATTTGATTTCCACATAAACACCAGTCTCCAAACTGATGACCTGATGAAGTTGAATATCGGCTGGATAACCCAGCTGTTCGGTCAAGGTTGCGAGCTCCGGAGCATCAGATAATACCGCTTTTCTTACATCCATCCTATAAATTTGTTTCCTATGTTTTAGAATAAGAATAGGTTTACCAATACATTAACTATACCCCAGGTTGATCCAGCAGTCGCCGGTGATAGTTTATTTGGCCAAGGTGATAAGTTAGGTGGGTGGTCAGATGAACCAGCAAATACTGCGTTGTTGTTTTTTCCTCAAACACGAGTATGGGATATATCTCAAGAAGATTCTCCTCTGACAACAGATCCAGAGAACGTGTAACCACATCAATCGTATCATCTATCTGATCTATTAATCGTGTTCGAGGAATGTCTTTTAACGAAAACTCTGCCGCTCGATCTCTGATATACCCCGTCTTGCCTATTTCAGCACCAATATATGTTTGAAGATTTCCGATCAGGTGTAAACATAGATTGCCCGCTGAATTGGAAATATTACGTTCAATAAGCCATATATTTTCCTCTTGTTTGTACAATGAAATTTCATCACGCAGTCGGTTTAAGTCCCGTTGGAAAAGGCTTTTTAAAGTTTCTATAAGCATAGACTAAATTTAGGAATATTTTCTACCAAAAAAGCAACTTCGATATCAACACATCAACTTTAGCCGTCAATGGCCATATGTATACGAATCAAGAAGTATACATTTCCACATGATATTATGTAATTTTAAACTACTTAAAGCCCAATTACCATGAAGATAGTTTTCGATCTTATTATCTATTTTGGACTTGCTTATTTTTTCATATTTTTAATCAAGAGATCTAAAAAATAGTGTACATTGGAATGGAATTAATCGACCAAATTATTTCCATCTTTTTTACAAGTTTTAAGCTAAACCGTCTTTACGATGAAGAGGAGCACAAAAATAACCAACCAAAGTATCGAATCTGCAGGACTTCCCAAAGACCCTAAACATGCCATTGCTGAATATATCTGGAATGGATTTGATGCAAAAGCCACACAGATCGAACTCTCCATAGACAGTAATGAATTAGGCTATATAAATCGTATAAGCATACAGGACAATGGCGAAGGCATATCCCTAGAAACGCTTTCTTCCTCATTTGGAAACTTTTTGGATTCTATAAAAAAGAACAGCCTCAAACGCAGCTCCTATACAAGAGGAAAAAAGGGAAAGGGCCGATTTTCGTTCTCGCTTTTTGCAACACGTGCAATTTGGAATACTGTTTTTCAGAAGGATGAATATTTCTCAAACTACCGAATTCAAATCGATCGCGAAAGTAAAGAGCAATACGATATCAGTGAAAGCACACCAGTAGGACATAAAAGGACGGGGACGCAAGTTACACTTGAAGGAATTTTTGGACTTAATGCTACATTTTTTGAAAGTGATGACTTTAACAATTTCCTCGCACAAGAATTCGGTTGGTTTCTCTACTTGAATAAAGATAGGAATTATGCCATACGCGTCAATGGAAGGCTGTTGGTTTATGATCATTTAATCCAGGAAACTGATCAACTATCGTGGACTGGCTATAGCCCTGACCAGGATACGTCCTATAGTTTCACCATCAATTACATTCGCTGGAACCAGCAAATTGGTGATCGATATTATTATTATTTTCTTAATAGTGATAAAAAGGAAATTGCCAAAGTACTTAGCAGTTTCAATAATAACGCGATCAATTTCCACCACTCCGTCTATGTGGAATCTACTTTCTTTGATCATTTCGAACGACAAGATATCCTCCTATCTACAGAAGATAATCTTTTCTCGGGGAAAGCCAAACAAGTTATTTATCGAAATTTACTTGCCGAGTTACGTGATTTACTCGATAGAAAACAAAAAAAATATGTACTAGAGCACGCTGTCGCGGTAAAATTAACAGATCTTGAAAGAAAGGGCCTACTACCCGCATACAACAACTCGGAAAAGGATAAAAAAAGAAAAACCCTATTGTTAGCATTAGTACAGGAATTATATATTGTAGATCCACGCATTTTCTTCGGCATTAAAACAGACCTTATCCGCACCTATCTTGGTTTCATCGACCTGTTATTGCAGTCGGAAAAAAGCACGGAAATTCTCCCTATCATCGAACAGGCACTTCCGCTAACTGACAAAGAAAAGAATCGCATAAAACAGATTATAACCCGCACTGCAAACGATGACCACGCTTCTTCCGAGTAGAAAAAATAATACATTTTTATTTAATGACTTTTAGATGTCAATAAATAAAATTAAAAGTATCACTTTTGCTTAACACTGTTAAATTATTTACGCATTAGCATGGGTAGTAAAGAACGTATACAACGGCTCAAAGATGAGAATAGAACCAATATTCTAGATGCTGCGCTCCAAATCGTCAAAGAAGAAGGATGGCAGGCCTTAAGTATGCGCAAAATTGCAGATATCATCGAATATACTGCCCCCATGATATACGAGTATTTCGCCAATAAAGATGCCATCTTGATGGAACTTGCCAACCAAGGCTATCTCCTGCTTGCCAAAAAAGTAAAGCAAGCCAAATCAACTGAAACCGATCTGGAGAAACAATTGGAAGCAATGTGGTTTAGCTATTGGGATTTCGCCTTCGAAGAACGCGAATTGTACCAATTAATGTTCGGTGTGGGAACTGCCTGTTGTGGTTTTGAAAAAACCTATAAATGTGCTGAATCCCATGGAAAATTGATAAGTGATGTCATCCGTGAAATCATGAAAGAGAAAAATCCATCCGAAGAATTGATCTGTAGAAAGTATTTTACGTACTGGTCTATTATACATGGATTGATTTCGATCAATCTGGTAAACCAAGGCAATGGCGACAATACCAATCAAGAAGTATTAAAGGATGCTATTTATGGCATCACGCGCTCCCTGACTGACTAAATTTTTTTACAGCAAAAAATACAACGTTAAGAAATCTAACACCGTTAAATATACCAAAACTTCAATTTTTAATATCACATGAAAACAAATTTATCACCAAGTCTTAAAAAGATTTACGTTCCAGCACTTAACAGTGTTAAACGAATTAATATCGTAAAGACTGCATATGTGTTGAGTGCAATCTTTCTATACAGTTGCTCAACCGGAACTAGTAAACCCATTGATCCACCACCCGTTAACCTCCCGGTCGTTACCATCGAGAACGGTAACGAGACGGTTTACCAGGAGTATCCAGCCACTATTGAAGCTTCCGCCAATATTGAGATCAGACCTCAGGTAGAGGGAATTTTGGAAAATATCTATGTTGATGAAGGAGCCAAAGTAACTAAAGGTCAAGCACTTTTCAAGATCAACGACCGCCCCTATCAGGAACAATTAAACCAAGCGAAGGCAAATTTACTGGCAGCAAAAGCTAGCTTGGAAAACGCCGAATTAGAAGTCGAAAAGAAAACAAAACTGGTGAATACCAAAGTACTGACAGACTTCCAGCTAAAAACAGCTATTAGCGCACGTAATGCCGCTAAAGCAAACGTACAATTGGCACTATCGGCCGTTGAAACTGCAAAAATCAATGTCGGATATACGCTAATACGGGCTTCAGCCGAAGGATACATCGGTAGATTACAGCGCAAGCAAGGGAGTTTGGTTGGTCCTACAGACCCACAACCACTTACCGCATTGTCAAATGTAAGAGATCTTCATGTTTATTTCTCACTGGGAGAAAATGACTTTATCGCATTTAAAAACAATACAGAAGGGAGCAATTTACAACAAAAGCTTCACAACCTCCCTCCGATCAGCCTAGTTCTTTCGGATCAGACAATTTATGATCAGAAAGGAAAAATAGATATGGTGGATGGACAGTTTGATAAAAATACCGGTGCGATTACACTTCGTGCAACGTTCAACAATCCAGAAGGAGTTTTACGCAACGGAAATACGGGTCGTGTAAGACTACAGAAGAAGTATGCACAAGCATTATTGGTACCACAACTTGCTACCCTTGAAATGCAGGATAAAATCTTCGTTTATACCGTTGGTAAAGAAAATAAAGTTGTTCAACAGCCTATTACTGTCATTGGAAAAAGTGGTGCAAATTACCTTGTAAGTAAAGGACTGAATGCGGGAGATCGAATTGTCTACAAAGGCATTGACTTGCTTCAGGATGGTCAGAAAATTACACCACAAGCCTTATCAAGAGATAGCATCAATTCATTATAATATTAGAAAATCACATGCTTAAGAAATTTATAGAAAGACCTGTACTTGCTACCGTTATCTCCATATTACTTGTCATATTGGGGGTGATTGGTATCCTAAAACTGCCTTTGCAGCAGTTTCCCGATATTGCACCGCCCGCGGTGCAGGTAACGGCTTTATATCCCGGGGCAAATGCCGAAACGGTCCTTCGTGCCGTAGCCCCTTCACTCGAAGAGTCAATTAATGGTGTTGAAAATATGAGCTACATGAGCTCTACCGCCAGCAACGACGGTTCGTTAATGATTACGGTATATTTTAAACTTGGTACAGACCCTGACCAAGCTGCTGTTAACGTCCAAAATCGTGTGGCTCAGGCAACCAGCCAATTGCCTGCTGAAGTTGTACAAGCCGGGATCACCACCGCAAAACAGCAAAACAGCTTGATCATGGTATTGGACCTTTACACGGAAGATCAGAGTAAATACGATCAGACTTTTATTACCAATTATGCGCAGATCAATATCATTCCTGAATTGAAACGGATACCCGGCGTGGGACAAGCATTGGCATTTGGTGGTAGCAAAGACTACTCCATGCGTGTATGGCTCAATCCAAATCAAATGGCGACCTATAAATTAACGCCTGAGGAAGTAATGGCCGCCATCCAAGATAAAAATGTCGAAGCTGCTCCGGGTAAATTCGGAGAGAGCAGCCGTGAAGCTTTTGAATTTGTAATCAAATATAAAGGTAAACTCAACCAGCCAAGTGATTACGAAAATATTATTATCCGCTCCAATACAGACGGTTCTGTACTAAAACTCAAAGACGTCGCTCGTGTCGAACTGGGATCTTATACCTATGCGAGTCATACGCGCATCAACGGTAAAGCAGGATTGAATATTGGGGTCATGCAGCTTGCGGGTTCGAATGCAAATGAAATCCAGATTGCCATTCAAAAATTCATGGAGAAAGCCTCTTTAAGCTTTCCAAAAGGTGTCAAATATCTCGTTTTATACAACACAAAAGATGCACTTGATCAATCCATTGACCAAGTAAAACATACACTAGTTGAAGCATTTATACTGGTATTTTTAGTTGTCTTTCTATTCCTTCAGGATTTTAGATCGACATTGATACCAGCGATTGCGGTTCCGGTAGCCATCGTGGGGACATTTTTCTTCATGCAGCTCTTCGGCTTTTCAATCAACCTACTGACTTTGTTTGCTCTGGTGCTTGCCATTGGGATTGTCGTCGATGACGCGATTGTGGTCGTGGAGGCTGTTCATGCCAAGATGGAACATGAGAACCTCCCACCTAAATTGGCAACGACATCTGCCATGAGTGAAATTACAGGCGCCATCATCTCGATTACATTGGTGATGTCTGCCGTATTCCTTCCCATCGGCTTTATGGAAGGCTCTACCGGGGTGTTTTATAGACAATTTGCTTTCACCCTGGCGATTGCAATTGTTATTTCAGCAATTAATGCCTTGACACTAAGCCCTGCGTTATGTGCGCTCTTCTTAAAACCAACGCATCATGGTCATTCTGATGCCAAGAAACTTAATTTCAAAGAGCGTTTCTTCGCTGGATTCAATGTCGGATTTGATCGGTTGACGAAGAATTATTTAGGTAGTTTACGCTTCTTGATCCGTTATAAGTGGGTTGCATTTGCAGGATTGGGAATTACCCTGCTTTTGACCGTGTTTATGATCCGTAGAACACCTACTGGATTTATCCCATCAGAAGACCAAGGATTCATTGCTGTATCCTTATCTATGCCAGCAGGGGCCTCTTTGGATCGTACCTCTGGAGCATTAGCCGAAGCGGAGAAACAACTTCAACATGCTGATTTTACCAAAACTTTAAATGTGCTGGCCGGTTTCAATATTTTGACACAATCCACAAGTCCATCAGCAGGTGTTGCATTTATCCTCCTCAAACCACATGAAGAACGTGGTAAGATAAAAGACATCAATGCTATTATGGCCGATGTCAATCAGCGCCTGGCAAATATCAAAGGCGCAAATTTCTTTGTCTTTACCTTCCCTACTGTACCAGGATTCAGTAACGTGGATGGTCTGGATATGGTACTGCAGGACCGGACCGGTGGACAACTCGGAAAATTCAGTGGCATAGGCCAAAAGTTTATTGGCGAATTGATGAAACGTCCAGAAATTATGATGGCTTTCACAACCTTTAAGGCGGATTATCCACAATATGAACTCCAGGTAGATGATATCAAAGCAGAACAACTTGGCGTAAGCACAAAAAGCATTTTACAGACTATGCAGGCCTATTTTGGTAGTGCCCAAGCCTCAGATTTTAATCGTTTTGGAAAGTATTATCGTGTGATGGTCCAAGCTGATGCCAAGGATAGAAGTGAACCAACTTCAATGGACGGAATTTTTGTAAAGAACAGATTAGGAGACATGGTTCCCATCAATACATTAGTCAAATTAGAGCGTGTATATGGACCGGAAACAGCATCTCGTTACAACTTATTCAATTCGATTGGAATAAATGCGATACCAAAACCAGGATATAGTTCCGGAGATGCTATCCGTGCAGTTGAAGAAGTTGCAAAACAACAATTGCCGACTGGATTTACTTATGAGTTCTCAGGTATGACCAAAGAAGAAATTGTCTCCGGAGGCCAATCCACATTGATTTTTATTCTCTGTCTGATATTCGTTTATTTTCTGCTTGCAGCACAATATGAAAGCTATATCATTCCATTGGCGGTTATTCTCTCTATTCCTACAGGTATATTTGGGGTCTTCGCAGCAATTAGCTTCACTGATATTGCCAACAACATCTATGTACAAGTCGCACTCGTTATGTTGATTGGTTTATTGGCCAAAAATGCCATTCTGATCGTAGAATTTGCCATCCAAGGGCGTAAACAGGGACTATCAATTCCTAGTGCCGCACTTAAAGCAGCGAGATTACGTTTGAGACCTATTATTATGACTTCCTTAGCTTTTATCGTTGGTATGATTCCAATGATGACAGCGGTAGGTCCATCAGCGCAAGGAAATCACTCAATCAGTATCGCCGCTGCGGGTGGGATGTTCACTGGAGTAGTTTTAGGACTCTTTATCATCCCTATTCTTTTTATTTTCTTCCAATTTATCCAAGAGAAAATCGGAGGTACTCCACGGCAAAAACAGCATGAAAGCGATGTCGTTTCATTGGAAATACCCGTGCATACAAACAATTAGTACATCATGACAGCATTTAAATATATCAATAGTAAATCAAAATTACTGACGGTTTTCATCTTATCTTTTGTTGCATGGTCTTGCAAAACAGATAAGTTGGTCAGCAATCAGCACCTTGCCCCCAACTTACCCGAACAGTACCGCGACCAGGCCAAAGCTCCACAGGAAACTAGCATAGGTTCTATTCCATGGCGCGATTTTTTTAAGGATCAAGTCTTACAAACCTTGATCGATAGTGCTATACAACATAACTTAGATATGCAACTGGCACTAAAAAATATAGAAGCGTCTCAACTGAGCCTGAAACAGGCAAAAGCCAACTATCTTCCCACGGCCCAACTACAGATCCGCGGAAATAGCACCAACCCATCCAATAACAGTATGAATGGATTGAGCCTGGGGCAGTTTTTAGGTCAACACCATGTAGAAGATTATACGGCATCCTTAGGTTTATCCTGGGAGGCCGACATATGGGGTAAAATCAAAAATCAAAATATCGCTGCTTTAGCTTCCTATTTACAGACAGAAGAAGCGAAAAAAGTAATTCAAACCCAATTAATTGCACAAGTTGCACAAGGTTATTATCAACTACTGATGCTTTATCAATTGCGTGATATCGCCAAACAAAACTTGCAATTAAGCGATACAACTTTACGTATTGTCCAGCAACAATATGAAGTTGGTGACATTACGCTGCTTGCATTGGAACAGGTCGATGCGCAGCGATTGTCTGCAGCTGCCTTGATCCCCGACTTTGAACAACAGATCCGTATTCAGGAAAATGCCATTCAGATTCTTAGCGGAAAACTCCCGCAGGAAATCAAAATAGCGGAGAAATTGTCGAATATTCAATTCCCCGAAGAATTAGCAACTGGCGTCCCAGCCGATTTGTTAAGTCATCGTCCGGATGTAAAACAAGCTGAACTGGCTATTACAGCCTCACAAGCTTATCAACAATACGCAAAGGCACGCATGTATCCTTCCTTGGTTATTAGCGCCGAAGCAGGCGTAAATGCATTCAAGGCAAGCAATTGGTTCAACTTACCGGCTTCATTATTTGGGGCAATTACAGGAAGTATTACGCAGCCAATTTTACAGCGGAAGGAATTGAAAACTCAATATGAACTGGCACGTGTCGAACAAGAAAAGAACGTATTGATCTTCAAGCAAAAAGTAATCTCAGCAGCTGGAGAAGTTTCCGATGCTTTAATTTCAATTCAAAAATTGAAAGAAAAACAAAAGATTACTTCGGATAGAACGACGCGTCTAAAGGAAGCAACAAAGCACGCCAATCTTTTATTTGAAACAGGAATGGCCACATACTTGGAAGTAATTACGGCACAAAGCAATATCTTGCAAAGTGAGCTCGAACTTGCTCAGGTAAAGAAAGCGGAGCTTTCTGCAGTTGTTGACCTGTATCGTTCATTAGGTGGTGGATGGAGCAACAATTAATGCTGTAAAAAAGCAATTTTCTAATTTTATTATACATATCTGGTAGATGGGGGGCCTTAGGGTCCCCTGTTTTATTTTATCCAAAGCGCATGCTTCGATCACCTTTAATTTGTTTCCATGTAAAGCAGACTTCAAAGCAAGCTAAAAGAAAGCTTTTTCTTTTGTTTAACCCTCTTCTACAGCGAAATCCCATTCAATTTATAAATCCTTCAAACCTTGGAATAAAAGAGACAAATACAGCTGAAACAATGCGATTACTTTTGTGACATCATATAAATTTTATAAAATGAGAGATTTAAAAAAGATTGCATTAGCGGTATGTATCGCCTTAAGCACATTAGTAGCGATGAGCTGCAGTAAAGATGAAGAAACTGTTGTTGAACCACAGCTTACACCAAGTGAAATATTGGCCAGTACACCCTGGGAAACAACAAACGCAAAAAATAATAAAGGAGAAAGTGTAGTGTTAACAGATGCTAACGTGTCAAATTTTGTAGGATTTGCTTATTTCAAATCTGACGGCACATTTACCATGTTCAATCTTGACAATTCTCCCAAAATGCACGGCGACTGGACCGTATCTGCAGATGGTAAAACGAGAACAATTGTTGCTAAAAATGCTGCTGGTGAAACATTGTTTACCCGTGTGGTTGATATTACCGTATTAACGAAGAAAGAATTCACGTATAGAGTTTATCCAAACGCTAATGACAAAACAATCTATTTCGATATTATCCATACACCAACAACACATCAAGAGCCAAAATAATTTACAGGATAACACATCGAAAAAATAGTTACCTCAATAAAACAGAAAGGCTTGACGAAATGATGTCAAGCCTTTCTGTTTATAGCTAAAAACGAACCTCATCTCCAAAGTCATTCTTTGACACTGTTAGATCAACCGATCACAAAAAGTCAATAACAACAAGATTTACAATCCATTAAAAAAACAGAACATCCGAATTTCATAAAAAATTATATTCTGATATGCCAAGGCAAGATAATCTATCGACCTTCGTCAATATACGTCTGAGTACATCAAATTGATATTTCAGTCGGGGCTTTATACGCTTCAGCAGAAATTTGTCGTCCAATACTAAAAGGAATTACGAAATTTGCATAGATTTCACCGATACATATAAGTTAAAAGAATGCAGGATATAGCGATCTATAAAAACGATAAGACTCTTATTAGTACAAATAAAAAAAGGCTGATATTTACCTTTCTGTCCTTTCTGCTTATTTATCTCGTCGCCTATATTATTGATCCTTTCTCGAGTTGCTGGGATGGCTATTTTAAACGGAATATGTTCGAAATACTCGGTGAATGGACATTTACGATCATTTACAGCTTTATCATTTCCGAATTTAGTATTATTGTCCATGACAAGCTTAATAAGTTCTTAACCTGGAAAGATAGTCCGACAGAGCGACTTCTACTTGAAACCGTCATCAACCTCTTTGCAGTACTCTTTATCAATTTACTTCTGGAGTACCTGATTTCAAAATATTATTTTGGACCTCAAAATGTTACTATAGCCCCATCTTTGGAGGAAAAAAGGGGGATGATTCAAAACATTACAATCAGTGTATTGATTGCGCTCATGATCATGGGGATCAATATTGGTAGTCATTTGATCACCAACTGGAAGAATGAATCCATGCGCGCAGCAAAGCTTGATCAGGTCATTCTTGAAACAGAACTTCAATCGTTAAAATTACAGATCGATCCCCATTTTGTCTTTAATAACCTGAGCGTGCTCTCAGAAATCATCCTCGAAGACCAACAATTAGGCTATGAATATGCAGAAAACTTCTCCAAAATATATCGCTACCTTCTTGTCAATTCCAAAAAGGACATTATCTCACTCGAAGAAGAACTCAACTTTCTAAATTCCTACATATTTCTCATCAAAAATCGATTCGGCGATGGGGTAAACTTCGAAATAAACGTCAATCCCGCCAAACGCAATTGCCAATTACCTCCCCTTACCTTACAATTATTGGTAGAAAATGCATTAAAGCATAATCAGACAAATAAGAAAAAACCGCTGAAAATAAAGGTATACACCAACTCTCAGAATCAACTTGTTGTTGAAAATATATTAATCCCTATTGAGAATGTATCCGAATCATCGGGAATCGGGATTTCAAACATCATTAAAAGATACGATTTGCTATCCAACTTAAAATTGCAAATAAAGAACGATTGCAAAACATTTAACGTTATCCTCCCACTTTTAGCCCAAGCATAATGAATATAACCAAAGTATTAATCATCGAGGACGAAAAACTCAATGCCGATCGTTTAAAACGACTTTTGAAGGAAATAAAGCCATCCATCGTTATTTTAGATGTGCTGGATAATATCGCTGATAGCATCAACTGGTTCAATGGCAATGAACTTCCCGACCTGGTGATGATGGATATTCGTCTATCCGATGGTTTAAGCTTTGAAATATTAGAGACTATAAAAATAGATTGCCCCATCATATTTACAACAGCATTTGACGAATACGCTGTGAGAGCCTTTAAATTCAATAGCATAGATTATTTGCTTAAACCTGTAGAAAAAACAGAGCTGGAAAATGCCATCCAAAAACTTGACTATCAAAAAGATCTTCAGATCAACCAACAACCGCTTCAAGGTTTATTGGATTTTATCTATCCGAAAGATTTTCGCTCACGCTTTCTAATTCCATTCAAAGACGGCTATAAAACCGTTCTTGTTGAAGAGATATTATACTTCTATTCCGAATTTAAACTTACCCATGCGCAACTCAAATGTGGTACTGTCGAAATTGTACCTCAAACAATGGAAGAACTCGAACAGCAATTAAATCCAAAAGTATTTTTTCGCGCCAACAGGCAATTCATTGTACATATAGATGCGATCAAAAGATTACATAACCACTTCAACGGAAAACTAAAAATAGAAATTAAAAATAATGATCAAGTGGAAATCCTTGTGAGCAGAGAAAAGGCTCAACTGCTGAAAACTTGGTTAGACTATTGATGTTCAAACGGATCCGTTTGCTCCTTTTACGTCAGAAAGGTCAAATAAGTTTTTCGCGATGAACAAGGGAATGTCAATGGATAAGACCAATATCTTCAACACAATTGGATCGGACCATTTAATATCGTAAAATTCAGATCATCACTGATACGTTTCAGTAAGCAATTGTAACGTCTCGGTAGATTTCTTTGCCTTATGGCTTAAAAGAATTCTTTTCTTTGTTTCATTATAAAATGATAAAATGGCACAAAGAACGATGACTTTAAAACCTTTCCTTACACTTATTACAGCAGCAGCATTATTATCGTCCTGTGGAGGCAACCAAGAACAACCGCAAGAGCAGGCAGTTACTGTTGACTTTATCGAATTATCTCCTACCCACGCGGAGACCGAAAAAAAATATCCTGGTACTTTAGAGGGGACCGTCAACGTCGATGTCAAAGCGCAGGTAACGGGGTACCTCGAGCAGATTTATGTCAAAGAGGGAGACTATGTATCCAAGGGGCAACCTCTTTTCAAAATAAAAGCTGACGTCTACAACGAACAAGTAAACAACAGCAAGGCAGCTTACCAAGCTGCTTTATCGGCAGAACAAAATGCAAAATTGGAGATTGAAAAAATCAAACCACTGGTTGAAGGTAAAGTGTATACCGAATTACAGTTAAAAACTGCAGAGGCCAATTATGCCGCAGCTAAAGCGCAGGTAGCACAAGCACAGGCTGCACTAGGTTCATCGCAAATAAATGCCAAGTTTACGTTGATCAATGCACCAGTGAGTGGTTATATCGGCCGTATCCCTAATCGGATCGGAAATTTAATTACCGCAGCAGACGCGACACCTTTAACGACGCTATCTGAAATTAATACCGTAAATGTGTATTTTTCATTGAGTGAGGCCGACTTTATAGCCTTTATCAAAGATCAGAATAACAAATCATCCAATCAACAAGCAACGCTCTTATTGGCTGATGGAACAGCATACAACCATTCGGGGAAAGTAGCGTTAGCCAGCGGTAACATCGACAGAACAACCGGAAGCATGGCACTTAAAGCAAGTTTCATCAACCCTGACAAAATTCTCCGTTCGGGTGGCTCAGCAAAAGTAATCTTGAAAAAAGCGCATGAAAACGTATTGTTGGTCCCTATGGCTGCTGTCAAGGATATTCAAGACCGCTATTTCGTTTATGTTATTGGTGAGAAAAATAAAATTTCCATGAAACAGATTGAAATTGCAGGAAATACCGCTAACGCCTACTTACTTAAATCGGGACTCACAGCTGGTGAAAAAATCGTTATGAATAGAATTGATATGCTTAATGATGGAATGCAAGTTCAACCGACCAAAAAATCCACCATGTAACAAGGATAGCAGGTATGGCAAAAGCTGAACTGCTCAAAGAAAGGCAACAAGCCTATACATTCAGTATTCACTTTTGAAAAAAAACGGTACTAAAAGCTTTATAAAATTTAAACTAAAATGTTAAAGAAATTTATTGACAGGCCAGTTTTGGCAACTGTTATATCTATCATATTTGTCATACTGGGGGTTATCGGTCTTTTTAGGCTGCCTCAAACGCGATTCCCGGATATCGCCCCGCCCACGGTCCAAGTTACCGGAAGCTATCCCGGAGGAAATAGCGAAACAGTATTGAGGTCAGTTGTTACACCCCTTGAAGAGCAAATCAATGGTGTGGAGGACATGGAATACATTACATCAACTGCAAGTAACGATGGTACATTCTCTGTGCGTATTGTCTTTAAAGCAGGTGTAAATCCAGATCAGGCAGCCGTAAATGTGCAAAACAGAGTACAACAGGCTACTCCTATCCTGCCACAGGAAGTTGTCCGAATGGGATTAACGACTTCCAAGCAACAAAATAGTATGATCATGATATTTAATATCTATACAGAAGATAATAAAAAATATGATGAACTATTTTTACAGAATTATGTGAACATCAACTTGATCCCACAGATCAAGCGTGTACCTGGAGTCGGTCAGGCCATGGTATTCGGTTCCAAAGACTATTCGATGCGTGTATGGTTGAATCCGCAAAAAATGGCGAGCTATGGACTCGTGCCACAAGAAGTCATTGCTGCAATTTCCAAACAAAGTCTGGAATCTGCACCTGGAAAATTAGGGGAAGAATCAAAAGCACCACTGGAATATGTCATACGCTATAAAGGGAAAAAGAACCTTCCAGAACAGTATGAGAACATTATCGTTAAAAACAATGACGTTCAGATCGTTCGCTTAAAGGATGTGGCACGTATCGAGTTTGGCTCGATCAGTTATAGCGGTAATTCGCAAAATAATGGACTCAATACCGTTACCATTGGTATATTTCAGACATCAGGCTCCAACGCCAATGAAATTGAAATCGGAATCGATAAACAGATTGAAATAGCGCAACGCTCTTTCCCTCCAGGAATCAAGATTTTTAAATTGATCAGTACCAAAGAACGCTTGGATGAAAGTACAGCTCAAGTACGTTCGACATTGATTGAAGCCTTTATTTTGGTTTTCTTAGTTGTTTTCTTGTTCCTGCAGGATATACGATCGACTATTATTCCAGCAATCGCAGTACCAGTAGCTATCGTAGGTACGTTCTTCTTCCTGTTGGTGTTTGGCTTTACAATCAATATATTGACGTTATTTGCCCTAGTACTCGCCATTGGTATTGTTGTCGATGATGCAATTGTCGTCGTCGAAGCAGTACATGGAAAGATGGAGACTTCCAACTTAACCGGTAAGCAGGCTACCCATAGTGCCATGAGTGAAATCACAGGGGCTGTAATCTCCATTACCTTGGTTATGTGTGCAGTTTTTATTCCCATTGGATTTATGACAGGTTCATCGGGCATGTTTTATAAACAGTTTGCCTATACCCTTGTTATCGCCATTGTGATCTCTGCGATCAATGCCTTGACACTGACACCAGCACTCTGCGCATTATTGCTTAAAAATACGCACGCCGAAAATCACGATGGGCAGACCCCGAACACAGGATTTTCTCAACGTTTTTTCAAAGCGTTTAACGCTGGCTTCGAAAACATGACCAACCGATACGTTGGTTCATTAAAATTCCTGGCAAAGAAAAAATGGATTTCGGCACTTTTGATACTGGCTACGATCGGTGTTGCCGGATACCTCATGACAAGCACTTCCAAAAGTTTTGTACCAATGGAAGACGATAACTTTGTTGTATACAGTTTAGAAATGCCCCCAGGAACGGGACTTGATCGAACCACAAAAGCAGTAGAAAAAATCGAAAAACTACTAGCCGATATCCCTTCTATTGAAAGCCATACAAGTATTACTGGATTCAATATGATCGGCAACAACTCCAGCGCAGCCTATGCAACAGGATTCATACGCCTGAAAGATAAAAAGAAACGTGGTGAGATGAACGATATCGATCAGATTCACCAAGTGATCTCACAAAAATTATCCAGTGTCAAAGAAGGTAACGCAATGGCCTTTCGCTCCCCTCCTGTTGATGGTTATGGTATGATGAATGGCGCGGAACTCGTTTTGCAGGACAGGGCTGGTAAATCGCCGGTAGAGCTCAAAGCAATGTCCGACTCCGTTATTGCGCAGATTATGAAACAACCCGGGGTACAGTTTGCCTATACCATGTTCAGAGCAGATTATCCACAGATGGAGTTAGAAGTCGATGAAGACAAAGCTGCCCAACTTGGTGTAGATGTCAGTGAAATGCTTTCGTCCGTTCAAACTTACTTTGCAGGTGACCAATCATTGAATTTCAATCGTTTCGGTAAATTCTATCGGATAGCAGTTAAAGCGGATGGGATCTATAGAACCGATAAAGAAGCCTTCAACGAAATATTTGTCAAGAATAATCTTGGCCAAATGGTTCCGGTGAACACTTTGGTTACACTTCGTAAAGTGTATGGTCCTGAGTCGGTGACTCGTTATAATTTATACAATTCACTCACGATAAACGTGGTTAGCACGCCTGGTATCAGTAATGGTGCGATCATGGAAACATTGGAGAAAAATGTATTAACCAAGTTACCGGGAGACTATAGCTACGAATGGACGGGACTTAGCTTGGAAGAGAAGTCTTCGGGCAATCAAACCGTACTTATCCTAGCATTAAGCCTACTATTTGTATATTTCTTACTATCAGCACAGTATGAAAGTTATTTATTGCCCCTTGCCGTACTGTTATCAATCCCAACAGGTATGATCGGCTCTTTCCTAGGAACACGGGCCATTGGATTGGACAACAATATCTACGTCCAGGTCGGCTTGATCATGCTCATCGGTCTCTTGGCAAAAAATGCCATTTTGATTGTTGAATTTGCTTTACAGCGGAGAAGAGCAGGCTCCTCACTCATTGATTCGGCTTTAGAAGGAGCAAGAGCTCGTCTACGCCCAATCTTGATGACTTCATTGGCTTTCATTGCCGGCATGGTACCCTTGATGTTTGCGACCGGCGGGACGGCTACAGGTAACCATTCCATCAGTACCGGAGCAGCAATGGGTATGTTAAGCGGTGTTATCCTTGGGGTAATTATTATACCATTACTGTACCTGGTGTTCCAATATTTGCAAGAAAAAGTTTCGGGTAAAAAACTTACGGACAATACAGTACACAATACAAACGATTAAAATGAAAAGATTTCATCATTATATAACAATTTTCGCAAGCACTACCCTGTTGTTGTCCGCATGCAGCGTGGGAAAAAAATACACACGTCAGGAGATAGTAATGCCCGAAAATTTCAAAAACAGCGAGGTTGTCCTGACGTCTGATACGCTACAGCTATCCTGGCGTAAATTTGTACAGGATCCCTTGTTGACCTCACTCATTGAGAAGGCATTATCCAACAATACAGACGTCAATGTTGCACTCCTCAACATGCAACAATTGGAACTCGCGTACAAGCAGTCTAAGAAAGGATTACTGCCTACAGCTGATTTAAACATTGGAGCGAACAGAACCTGGTTATCGAGCAACTCCTTGAATGGCTCACTGAGCGACCAATTTATTGGGACGCCTTATATGGACGATTATAGCGCCACGCTCAGATTGTCTTGGGAAGCCGATATCTGGGGAAAGGTAAAAATGCAAAAAGAGGAATCCTTGGCCAATTTTTTTGGCCAAAAGGAAAATTTATCGGCCCTGAAAACCCGGGTTATTGTACAGGTCATCCAGTCCTATTATAATCTGATTGCTTTGGATGAGCAGCTTAAGATTGCACAAAGAAATGTTCAATTGAGCGATAGTACACTTAGCATGATACGTTTGCAATACAACTCATCACTGGTCAGTTCGCTTGCCGTGGAGCAAGCCGAAGCTCAGAAGAAAACTGCTGAATTGTTAATTCCTCTAGCCCATCAAAACATGGCTGTAGAAGAAAATGCACTGAGCATTCTTTGCGGAGGTTTCCCCGAGGGCATTCAACGTACAGCAAGTTTAGATGATACGATTGTTGGAGACGGACTTGCCGCAGGGGTGCCGGCCGAACTCTTGAGCCGCAGACCAGATGTCAGAGCAGCTGAATACGCGGTTGTGGCAGCTACAAGCAGAATGGGACTCGCCAAAGCAGCGATGTACCCTTCCCTAAGCTTGACACCATCCATTGGTACAAACTCCATTCAATTTAACAAATGGTTTGATCTACCGGGTTCGATCGTAAAAACAATAGCGGGGAATATTGCACAGCCAATTTTCCAGAAAGGTGCTTTAAAAACAAACTATGAGATATCGGTCATCGAACGCGAAAAGATAGCACTGCAGTTTAAACAGTCGGTTATGGTCGCCGTTTCAGAAGTTTCGGACGCCTTGGCAAAAATCAAACATACGGAACAGCGCCTGCAACTTATCCATGCCAAATCAAATGCCCTCGCCAAAGCCACCGCTGATGCAGCCCTACTTTACAAAAGTGGGATGGCAAACTATTTGGAAGTGATAACTGCCCAAAACAATGCGCTCCAAAATGATTTAGAACGTATTACAGTAAAGCGGGAAAAGCTCAATGCAGCCATAGATCTTTACCGTGCGCTGGGTGGTGGAACAGATACTTTACCCTCGAATACGCCATAAAATCACAAAATAAAGTCAACTGACTAAATAGATGCCCCTAGAACCAAAGACTTTCTAGGGGCTTTTTCATTCCTTGTTTGCAGCTCCGCCCAAAATTCCCTATCTTCGGGTAAATACAAATATGATGAATAGAACGAGTTGTCTTCCTCCTCCAATAGCGTAATATTTTTCCTCTATATTACTGAAGCCCAATGCCAGAAATGGACCAATTTGCTGTGCTTCTTATTTTCTATCAATTTCATTATTTAACACCTTTCGTCCTTCATGGACGGAACCGGAAGACAATTTCTTATGAAACATTCATATTTCATGCTGCACCTTGCTGTGCTGTGCCTGGGACTATCTGGCGTATTTGGAAAACTGATTTCACTTAACGAGGGGATACTCACATGGTACCGTGTATTTTTAGCTGCCATTATCCTATTTTTTATTCTAAAATGGTATAAAATACCTACAGATTTTACTTTCAAAGAGAAACTGCATATTGCAAAAAATGGGCTACTATTGACTGCATCCTGGCTATTATTCTATTCTAGCATCAAATATTCAAACATTTCCATCGGCGTGATCTGCTACTGTATGGCGAGTTTTTTCACCGCTATTTTTGCACCGATGATCAATAAAACGAAATTCAGATTGTCTGAACTTCTGTTGAGTGGGCTTACGTTGTGCGGTATTGCACTGATATTTCACTTCGATACCTCACACCAGCTTGGCATAGTCTTAGGGATAATTTCTCCGGCTTTTGCTTCTCTTTATGCTATTAACAACGAACGATTGACCAAAAAGTACAATGCCATCTGCATCAACTATTACCAAATGGTTGGTGGTACAATCGGACTAGCTTGCCTACTGCCTTTTTACATTCAGCATTATCCAATCAGCACTTTCATTCCCAATGTCCTGGATATTTTCTATCTAATCATCCTATCGTTATGTTGCACTGTAGGAGTCTATCTCGCATTTACGGAAATCTTAAAGAAGATAACGGCATTTACCTTATACCTAAGTTTAAACCTTGAGCCCGTATATGCTATTTTGATTGCCTTTTTATTTCTGAATGAAGCAAGAGAATTAAACCTATCCTTCTATGCAGGACTGTTTTTGGTTGTTTCATCTGTGTTATTGCAATATTGGATCAGCAGTAAAAAGAGTGCTTAAAAACCTACATTCATTTCCCAGTCCAACGAAGATTGGGAAATGAATGTTGTTTCCTCCATGTGCCAAGCAGGTAGCCCCAATAAACAGGTCGCCTCCCAAAAAACATGTTGAAAAGAAAAATGTGTGTCATTTTCAACAAAGCCTTATATTTATGAAACGGTTCGGGTTTTAATTCCAAAACCGGGACAACCAGTCAAGCAATTTATTATATATACATTAAATAGATAGTTCCGTTATGAGCAATAGCAGTACAGAAAACAAATTTGTCAACCAGCAGATCCAATACCTTGAGTTTGTATCAAGCGACCTTGAACGTGCCAAAGCATTCTACTCAACGAGTTTCGGTTGGGAGTTTACGGATTACGGCCCAGCATATACAGCTTTTGGCGGAAAATATGTTGACGGTGGTTTTACACTTGGTGCCCCCATAAAGGGCAGTATTCTCGTCGTTATCTATGCCGACGATCTGCAGGCTACGCGTGATCAGGTTATCCGTGCTGGCGGGACTATATTAAAAGATATTTTTAGCTTTCCAGGAGGAAAAAGATTTCAGTTCCAGGATCCTGACGGATATGAACTGGCCGTATGGACTGTTGAATAAAAGTTGAATACAAATTTACTCAAATACAAAGCCCCCATATCAGAAAAATATAGGGGCTTTGTATGTTAAAATCAAGCTCTCTTAGCTTTCTGATAGTTTTTATTTTTATTCCTATTGAAACGCTTCTTCTTATGCTGTGGATTCTTTTTGGCAGGATTGTAAGTAGGCCCTGCTTCAAATCCCTCAGGCAATGGTAGTTGTTCAATTGGATAACCTATTAAATTCTCAATCTGAGCGAAACGGTTTTGATCCTTCTCATTGACAAAGGTAATAGCCGTTCCTGTAGTTGCTGCCCGAGCAGTACGTCCAATACGGTGTACATAGTCTTCCGGATCCGGTGGAACATCGTAATTAACGACCAAACTGATCCCCACCACATCGATACCGCGAGATATCACATCTGTCCCCACCAGTACCCGTACCTGACGAGACCGGAACCTGGCCATAATATCTTCCCGTTTCGACTGTTCGAGATCCGAATGGAAACCCTCCGCATCAATCCCCTGTTTCTGTAATTCCTGAGCGAGAAGTTTGACTGTAGTTTTTTGGGATGCAAAAATAATAACAGATACATAGTTGGGATCCTTCAGTATATTCTTCAGAAGCTCCATTTTCTGTTGATCATAGGCAAGATATACGCGTTGATCTATCCCTTCCGAAGGTTTAGAAATGGCAATATTGACTTCCACAGGCTCTTGTAGAATTTTTCGGGCAAAAGACCTGATCTTCATCGGCATCGTAGCCGAAAACAAAAGCATCTGCTTTTTCTTCGGTAGATAACTTACAATACGTAAAATATCGTCTTGAAATCCCATATCCAGCATACTATCGGCTTCATCCAAAACAAAGTGCATTAAATGAGAGAGATCAATCTTCATGGAGGTAAGATGGCTTATCAACCTTCCCGGTGTAGCAACAATGATATTTACCCCCTCTCGTATGGCCCGTTTTTGCTGTTCATACCCCATACCATCACCACCACCATAAATGGCTATGGATGTTGCACCCGTATAATAAGACATGCCCATAATCTGCTGGTCAATTTGCATAGCAAGTTCCCGGGTCGGAACAAGGATAATAGCGAGGATAGATTCCCTTGAATTCCGTGCTATTGCATCGAGGATCGGCAACATATAAGCTGCTGTTTTACCTGTACCTGTCTGTGCACAGGCAATCATATCTTTTCCCTCTTTAATAATCGGGATGGTCTGTTCTTGGATCGGCGTAGCCTCCTCAAACATCATACTTTCTAAACCTTCTTCCAAAGCTGGAACAAAGCCAAATTCATCAAATCTCAACGTATTGTTTTTATTGTTGTGCCCTAAATTACTAAATCTAATTCATAAAAGTCTAAAATTAATACCTATAGCTCGTTATCCACTTTCAAATTAACCCTCAGATCGGATTTATCCATGAGGGAATCAGAAATGAATTTGACCAAAAAATCGGTCCTACACAGTATTGTAAGCCAAACGTACGACATTGAAAGCCAAGCATACGACTGCTATCTATGCAAAATCTAATCATTAACCTCTGTTTTCTTTGCGGCTGACACTGCGCTCAAAACGACATACCCTAGCAAGCCTGCGCATAACGAAGCGATCAGAACCGCGAACTTTGCTTCTTCAATCAGCATGCTATCATCAAAAGATAGTATCGAGATGAAGATCGACATCGTGAAACCGATTCCCCCCAACAAGCCTACACCAAAAATCTGTTTCCAGCCAGCCCCTTCCGGTAATTGCGCAATCTTCAATTTTTTAGCAATAAAACAGATCAAAAATATCCCAACTGATTTACCAGCGATTAGACCAAGGATAATACCGATCCCCAATTTTGACGTCAAACCACCAATCATTTCCCCATGGATCGGAATAAGCGTATTCGCAAATGCAAACAAAGGAATGATAATGAAATTGACCGGTTTGGTCAATAGATGCTCAAGTTTTTCCAAGGGAGATTCTTCCGCATCCGGTGTTGTTGGTAACGTCATGGCCACCAGCACGCCAGCTATTGTTGCATGAATACCCGAGTGGTGAACAAAGTACCAAATAAATAGTCCCGGAATCAGGTAAGCCCATATCGCTTTAACGCCCAATTTATTTAACACGATCAAAAACAGAAAGATACCTAAAGCGATAAATAAATAGGTCCCATGAATACCATTGCTATAAAAGATCGCAATAACCAATATGGCAAGTAGGTCGTCAACAATCGCTAGCGCAGCCAAAAAGATCTTAAGACTGGCAGGTACCTTATTTCCCAGAAGCGTGATAACCGCTAAAGCAAATGCAATATCCGTTGCCATAGGGATACCCCAGCCGTTTGCAGTACCGGTTCCCAGATTTAATACAAAATAAATGATGGCAGGCAAAAGCGCCCCACCAACCGCAGCCCAAATGGGCAGAATTGCTTTACTTGGCGATGAGAGTTCACCCTCTACAATTTCACGTTTTATCTCGAGCCCCACTAGTAAAAAGAAAATAGCCATCAAACCGTCGTTGAGCCACAATAACCACGAATATTTTAAATGAATATGACCGCTCTCAAAGCCTACTTCCCGGTTCAAAAATTCCATTACACTGGCATACAATGACGTATTTGCTACGATCAATGCCAGAATAACACAGGAAAAAAGTATAATTCCGCCAGCAAAGCTGGATTTTAAGAATTCTTTAAAGACAGTTAAATTGATAAGTTTTGACATGATTTGAATATCTAAAAACGCTTACAAAGGTTCACAAGATACGATTTTTAGGACCATTTACCGAATTCCCTAAACAATATCCGGAGCTATATCCAATGTAAAAAAGTTGAATTAGCTGTATTTTTTTAGTGGTAAAAGAACCAAAAAGCGAATAAAAAAGACAAAAACTCTTCTGCTATCCTTATATTTTTCGAAAATAACGAATCAAATGTGAGAAACAGAGGTTATGCATTAAAATTTTATGAAAATTTGTTTATTTTTTTACCGAATTAATTTGACTTTGTTGCAAAAAATACTTAGCTTGCTACTATAGTTAATAAACCGTTTATTATGTGCAAGAAGTGGATTTTCATGGTGCTTCTTTTCGTAGCAAATTTTACATATGCGCAGACGACAGAGGATAAAACCCAACATTCAGGTTCCCATTACATTATTTTAGCAATCATCGCTATCATTGTCATTGTTTATATATTATACAGGAGGCAAAAGAGGAAATTTAATGAATAAGGGAGATCAGTAGATCTCCCTTATTCATTAAATTTCCTTCCACATCCCCTTCACTTCCCATCAAACTTTCAATGACTCAACATATTAATCACGAATCGGTTCATTCGTTTGTGCTAATCGTTGCGATCCCGTATTTGCCGGACAGGCAATATCATCGGTTGCATCGTATACAAGCTTCTTACCATTCAATTTTGCAATCAATTCTTGAGGGACATACACCTGAACTTTAGTAACCGCATAACCACTTGGATAATAACGAACATAATAACCATCAGGATGAAGCGTCCAAATACCACTTGGCACGTCCGTACGAGGCTCAGCCATACCAGCTAAGATCGCATATTGTTCAAAATCAGCGTACGAATAGTTTCCTGAGGAAACGAGCTGCCGAATATTATTTTCTGCTTCAAAGATTGTCTGTACTGCCGGTGGCATCTGGTCTTTGGCTTTTTGGACAACGTCAAATGGCAAAACGCCGAGTGCACCACCTTCCAAATGTAAAATTTGTTCAGCCGTAAGCAATTTTAAGGCTGTTTCTTTCACCGGCCCCGAATAATCAATAAATTTTGTCTTCGCAATGATCGTCCACAATAGCATCTGTATGTCTGATTGTGCAACTTCAGGGTGCTTTTCAGCACTTTTCAAAATTGCAATGACCACGTCTCTCTTCTTGCCCAAAGTAGGTGCATACATATATCCATCACCTTTCGAAGGCGCATAAGTACCCGCTTTCAAGCAATAGCTCTTATTGGTCATTTCAAAATGTCCAGCCTCCAATAAGTAACCATCATTGCCATTCTTTTGCAAATTCTCTAAAGGTTTATAAACAGCCGTATTTTGAAAATCGGGCATTTGCTCCCCCTTCCTATTTACATCTTCAAAACTTGTACTAATCGCTTCGGGTTCTTTTAAAAGTTTATCCAGCCCAAGTACCTTGCTTCCCTTGGAAGCAACGGCTTTGCTTGCCTTATCCAATAGCCCTCCAAATTGAGCCGAGGCTCCTTGGATATTAAATAAAAAAGCAACTGCAAGTATAACGGCACCCGTTATTCTATTTCTTTTCATAATTGATTTCATTTCAGCTCTTGTCCACAAAAAAGAAGCCAATTTAAATCACCAGCACAATATTTATAATTTATTAATTCATTATTTGCACACATTGCTGGATTTCACGCTTCATTTCAAAGATCCTCTTCATCCATTGAAATTTCACAGCAAACAGGTTTTCCAAAGAAGCTAAAAACAGTTGATTTCCCCAACATTACTCTCCTCAATTTCTCCTGAAACTGATCACAGCAAATAGTTAAAAATACAATATTAAAACGTATCTTTGCAGCATGATTAATGTGTCAAATCTCTCCCTTCGTTTTGGTAAACGTGTACTATTCGAAGATGTCAATCTAAAATTCACACCTGGAAACTGTTACGGTATTATTGGCGCTAATGGAGCAGGTAAATCTACTTTCTTAAAAATTATCTCAGGGGAAGTTGATCCTTCGACAGGTTCAGTGGCATTCACGCCAGGCGAACGCATGTCTGTTTTAAGTCAGGATCACTATGCTTTCGATGAATTTACTGTTCTTGAAACTGTCATGATGGGTAACCAAGAGCTTTACAAAATCATGAAAGAGAAAGATGCCATTTACATGAAAGAGGATTTCTCTGATGCCGACGGCGAACGCGCTGGCGAACTGGAAAGTCTTTTTGCTGAAATGGATGGATGGAATGCCGAATCTAATGCCGCAACTTTATTGAGCAGTTTAGGCATTAAAGAAGAACTACATTATAAGTTAGTTTCTGAAATTGACGGTAACCAAAAAGTCCGCGTACTCTTAGCGCAAGCATTATTTGGCAAACCAGATATTTTGATTCTCGATGAGCCTACCAATGATTTGGATATTAATACCATCGCATGGTTAGAGGATTTTTTAGCGAGTTACGAGGCAATCGTCTTAGTTGTATCCCACGACCGTCACTTCCTGGATGCTGTATGTACGCATACGGTGGATATTGATTTTGGTAAGATGACAATCTATACGGGTAACTACTCGTTCTGGTACGAATCTTCCCAATTAGCGTTAAAGCAACGTTCTGATCAAAACAAGAAAATGGAAGATAAAGTAAAAGAACTTCAGGAGTTTATCCGTCGGTTCTCTGCCAACGCTTCCAAATCCAAACAAGCTACTTCTCGTAAGAAAGCATTGGATAAAATTAATATTGACGAGATTAAACCATCCAACCGTAAATATCCGGCCATCATGTTCAATACCATGAATCGTGAACCAGGAGATCAAACGCTACAAGTTGAAGGCTTAAGCAAAACGGTCAATGGCGAGGTATTCTTCAAGGATATTACCTTTATGATCAATAAAGGCGATAAAATCGCTGTTCTAGGTCCAAATTCATTGGTAACCACAGCATTTTATGACATTATAACTGGTAGAGACACCGATTTCGGTGGCGAATTCAAATGGGGCGTTACCATCACTCCTGCCGATATGCCGATTGAAAATGCCGCATTCTTCGAAGGAAAAAATGAGAATTTAGTGGACTGGTTGAGAAACTATACGACTAACCCGGAGGCGGACGAACAATTTATACGTGGATTTCTAGGGAAAATGTTGTTCTCTGGTGAAGAAGTTATGAAGAAAGTATCTGTGCTTTCAGGAGGAGAAAAAATGCGTTGTATGTTTTCTCGTATGATGCTTCAAGGCGCCAACTTCCTAATCTTTGATGAACCAACCAACCACTTGGATTTGGAATCTATCACTGCATTGAACAATGGAATGTCTGATTTTAAAGGATCAATGTTGTTCACATCCCGTGACCACGAATTGACTGAAACTGTTGCAAATAGAATCATCGAATTGACTCCGAAAGGTATCATCGACAAATTGATGACTTACGATGAATACATTAATAGCGATGTGGTGAAAGCGCAACGTGAAGAAATGTATAAATAAGATAATTTATCCCAATTTAATAAAGGCTCCATAATTCATTTTATGGGGCTTTTTTGATGTGCAACAAAAAAGCACTGAGGGGTTCAGTGCTAATCGCGATTGATATGAAAGAATTGAGAAAGTTTTATTTTACTGAACCGAAGGTTTGACAACACGCCAACCTAATTGTAAGGACACCGCACAATGGTCGGATAAATCCTGTCCCTTTTCGTTTTGAAAAAGCTTTTTTTGAACCTGATAATTCTTTGCCTCAAATAGCAAAAGATGGTTATTGCGATAGTAAATTTTATCAATACCTTCGCAATCCTCTGTCAACTCCAATGCTGTTTTCGCTTCAAAATTCACTTTATGCCCAGGAATATTACCTTTGTTGCGTAAACTTACCCATGCATCTACCAAACCTAAGTCCTTCTGAAAAGAACTGATGTTATCCAGCTCGTAAGCATAATGTGCATTAAAGTCGCCCATAATCAAAAGTGGTCTGTCAGCCGAATACTTTTTAATATAGGCTTTTAGCTGATTTATATTCTTCTGCCGGGCAATCGTTGCATTCGGATCATCCTGAGCTGTCGCATGTACATTATAAACATCAATAAATACCGCTTTGGCCAATTGAATTCGAGCATAAGAAAAGCCTTTAGGAGTCAGACAATCTGCACCATTGCAATCAGTCCAGCCCACCCGCTCAAACTCAACGATAGGATATTTTGAAAGTGTACTCAGCCCGTCCCCAAAAGGTACCCCGCCCATATTTTCCGTTCGGTAGCTATGCTTATTTTCGCTGTAGAGGAACTTGTTGTAGTTAAAATCTTCCTGCACATTGACAATATCAAATCCGTTGATCCGATTGCCGATCGACGTAATACTGGAAGACCGCTCGGTTACAGCACTGGAAATCAATTCAGGGAGGCCAGCTATATTGTACGTTAACAAATTTAGTTTTCCGTAAGTCGCTTCCGGCATAGCTGCATACACAGCATTACTGAGCTTTGGCTGTTGTTTTGGTTTCAACTTAAAACCGAGCATAACGCCGGTAGACGCACAAATAAATAAGATGACAATCTTTCGAAAACCCTTAGGTCTAATTTTTTTTTCGAACAACAGATCTAATAGCATGGATTGAATATTTCGTTCACTCCAAAGCTACTGCGCCAACATTAGCTCTATTATTATATTCAATTAATTCTATTTTTAATAATTATGCACAAATCATTAAACACTAATAATTTATAAACACTATAATGACAAAAGGTTAATACCTGCATAGCATAGGAGTTACAGCTTTCAGCTATTTTTATACAATCCCTAATAAGAATAATATGAGAAAGGTAGCCTTCTTTACAGAGATACTCGTCGAGGATTTCGACGGTGCATCACGGACAATGTTTCAGCTAATAAACCGTATAGATCAGCAGAAATTCAACTATTTTTTTATTTATGGTGGCGGCCCTACGCAATTTCGCAACTTTCATTCTTACAAGGTACCCACATTCAAAATACCGGTCAACGACGATTATTGTCTCGCTATTCCACAGCTTATTAAAAAGAAACTTGAGCTCGCCTTAGATAAATTTGCTCCCGACATGATTCATATTGCAACGCCTTCCCTTTTAGGTTTTTTTGCATTAAATTATGCCAAACGAAAAGGTATTCCTGTGCTTACGATCTATCATACACACTTCATTTCATACATTGCCTATTATTTCAAAAACATACTCCCCTTGGTCAAGCCAACTGAACAATGGATGAAAAAAGCAATGAATAACTTTTATAACAAATGTGATATTGTCTATGTACCCACCAAATCTATTCTAAACGAATTACAGCAGATCGGCTTACAACAAGAAGGATTAAAACTGTGGCAGAGAGGAATAGACACAGCCTTGTTTAATCCCAATAAAAAGAATCTATCTCAGCTGCAGACTATCACAAAGAATAATAAACCAACAATCCTCTTTGTCAGTCGTATCGTCTGGGAAAAAAACATTAAAACGCTTATTGAAATCTATCAACAGATACAAGCTCAGAATCTTGACTATAATTTCATTGTTGTCGGTGAAGGAACAGCCAAAATAATTGCAATGCAAGAGATGCCTAGCGCCATTTTCTTAGGAAAGAAAAGCCATGATGAACTTGCAATTCTATATGCTTCGGCAGATGCCTTTGTTTTTCCGTCGGTCTCAGAAACGTACGGAAATGTCGTTGTCGAAGCATTGGCATCCGGACTTCCTTGTGTTATCGCCGATGGTGGGGGTTCGGCTTCCTTGATTCAGCACGGGAAAAATGGATTTAAGTGTCAACCTGAAAATGCAGCTGGATATGTTTACTACCTCAAAAAAATTCTCTCTGACGCGAGCTTAAAAAAGAATCTCATCACTGAAGGTCTATCCTATGTAGGACAACTGGATTGGAATAGACTATCTGGGTGCTATTTTAATGACATTGAACTATTGATTGACAAAACACAGGAAGTCGATTTGGCATGGGCAAACTAACAAACCCAAGCCAGCTCATCAAAGGTATTTTTCTATTTTTGATTCTGGCGTCCATCACTGTCTTTTTAGCGAAAAGCGACTTAAATGCCTTGAAAAAAGAGCTCTCCTCAGTTGGTTATCGCTTTATAATTATTTTGTTTACGACTTTCGCGGCCTATTTTGTTGGCACATTCGCTTGGTGGATATGCTTGGGCTCCGCAAAAAAGAAGGTCAATTTGATCGAACTCTTTGCCATCCGTCAAATCGGGGAAACCGTTGGACTATTTAACCCTACAAGCATTATAGGTGGTGATTTATTAAAGGCACAATTGATAACCCGTTATGACATTCCCTTAAAAGAAGGATTGAATTCAGTTGCAATATCCCGTATTACCGCCGTACTGTCTCAATTGACACTCTTTTTGATTGCTATGCTTTGGTTGGTATTTTCTCCTTTAAAAAATGAAATTATACGCTACGTAGGCCCAGTAATATATATGATCTGTCTATTTTTGTTCCTTTTGATGATCCTGATACTTTATTGGTTAATGGTTGCAAAAAGTCCCTCGCAAACCAAGGCTTCAACAGCAACACTTTTTGGAAAAGCAAAAGCGCATTTTCAGTCACTACTTTGGAACGTTAAAGACTTTTATCGGCATCAAAATAAGGTTTTTTGGTATTCTTACTTACTTTTTGCACTACATTGGATTATTGGCAGCCTTGAATTCTATTATATTCTAAAATTTTTGGGTGTTGCAGTACAACCAATACATGGTCTAATAGTAGATATGAGTGTCATTGTGCTGAAAAGCATCGGTGCCTTTATTCCAGGGCAACTGGGCATTGAAGAAATCGCCAATAAGCTCTTACTCCATATGATCGGTATTACTGGAGGTAGTATTTGGCTCAGTGCTTCATTACTACGTCGCGGCCGACAGCTCACCTGGGTAGCGTTGGGTTTTATATGTTATCTATGCATCAAAAAGAAACCAGTACATGTACCCATCTGAAATAGAAATACTATTTGTCAGCCACAAATATCCCCCAAGTGTTGGCGGTATGGAAAAACAAAGCTTTGAACTGATCAATACTGCGGCTCTTTACTTGAAGGTACACACCTTAGTCTATGACAACCGGGAACCTCTTTTAGCTTTCTTCTTCCAGCTGAATCGCCGAATTCTAGCCAAAATTAACGATAACCCCGGCATCAAGCTTATTCACTTTAATGATGGATTAATTGCCTCTTTAGCCTCTTTTCACAAAGGATATTCCCATTTAAAACGAGTTGCCACGCTTCACGGACTGGATATTGTATTTCCCTTTCGCTATTTTCAGCGTAAGATCATACCGCGGTTTAACACATTTGATCAGCTTATTGCGGTTAGCCAAGCTACCGCCGACGCCGCCCATTTACGTGGTATCGATCCATCCAAAATTATTGTTATACCCAACGGTGTAGATCCGATACACCACTCCACTGAAAACAATGAACCATCCTGCGAAAGCAAGCCCTATTTTATCACTTTGGGACGCCCTGTTAAACGGAAGGGCTTCTCGTGGTTGATGAAACATGTCATTCCCGCTATCCAGGGTGATTTCAAATTACTGATGGTAGGTCCATTCGATCACAAACCTACATGGAAAGAACGCCTATTGCGGCTTATGCCCAAAAAGATAAATCATTTAATCACCTTATTCCTCGGATTTCCGACCGATCAGGGCGAGATCAGAAAATTACTGAAAGCGTACCCCGAAAAAATTGAACATCTTGGAAAAGTCCCATTCGAACAACTGCAAAGCCTCTTGACCAACGCACAGGCCTTCTTGATGCCCAATATTGAAGTGCCCGGAGATATGGAAGGCTTTGGGCTCGTCTGTTTGGAGGCTTCTATAGCAGGCACCATTGTTGTGGCCGCCGAATTAGAAGGAATTACAAGCGCCGTGACACATCATTGCAATGGCCTGCTCCTGGCAAGCAAAAACCAAAATGCATGGATCGAACAACTTCAAGCCATTTTAGCAAATCCAGTCCATTATAAAAGCCTGAGCCTACAATTTAAACAAAATACCCTAAAACAATATAGCTGGGATATTATGGCCAGATCCTATTGTCAATCATTTGCGGACTTAGTTACAGCAGCAGACCAATAATTGACAGTAACACTTCATAGATTTGACCGCATCTATCATTTAGAGGGAATGGCTCTCCAGAAAGGAATTTTCAGCAATTTTCAACATCTTTCAAGACGCAAAACTTTTTTATAGTGACCTGCTAACGTTTTATAAAAAATCAATTGAATCAAAGCGAAACATCCTACCGAAATAAGCCCCAATGGTGAATAAAAAGTTAGACCGATATACAGTAGTAATAAGAACAGCCGAAGCATCTCAAGTGGAAAAACCCAGTCTTCATGTTCCAGGAGCCCACCAATACAAATGACGCTACAGAGAATAAATCCTCCGCCAATAAGGAGTTGTATGAGTTGCTGATAATTCCCATAAAGCAAAAAGAAAAAAAGAAGCGTTACCGTCAACATGGACTGAAAAAAAATATAGCGGCTTAACACCTGTGCGTGAACTTGCGGCCGAGCTCCTGCAAAAATGCGCTCTTCCAGTTCTTCCCGAATTTCAGGTTGTATGTCGTCGGGCCGACCAAATATCGTCCGCATTTTGTTTTTAAATCCTTCCGCCCGCTTAAATGACAACCCTATTTCAAATAAATAATGAAAATGCTGCCAAAGAAAAGTGTAGCGATGAATAGGTTTGGTAAGACCATAGACACAGGGTTCATCCTTTTGTTCCGAGATAAATGTTCCAAACAGCTTATCCCAAATAATCAGGATATCCCCATAATTCTTATCCAAATAGAGTTCATTGCTGCTATGATGCACCCGGTGGTGAGATGGCGTTACAAATATACGCTCCAAAATCCCCAAATTTCCTACGGTCTGCGTATGGGAGAAAAATGGATATACGCCATGAATCAACAAAATAGCGGTCATCATAAAGGGCGGGAATCCCAAAAGGGGAATAAAAGCCCAAAATAACGAACGGAAAACGGCTTGAAATATGGTAATCCGGGCTGCTACGGTAAAGTTATAATCTTCACTTTGGTGATGTACAACATGAGCTGCCCACAACAGGTTTATTTCATGGCTATAACGATGATACCAATACCAGAGAAAATCTGTAAATAGGAAAAGTATAACCCAGGTCCAAACATTCGCTTCAATGTGAAATATCGCAAAGTTTTGATACACCCAAACGAAAAAAAAGTAAAACAAACTGACAGAAAACATATCACACATACGCTCGACGATACCAACATTGAGATTGGAGATCGATTCATCAAAAGAATAAAACCGTTTCTGTTTTTTGAGGCTATACCAATATTCCAACACCATCAAAATTAAAAATAAGGGAATGATAAACGCCAAAAAATTAAGTTTTTCTGTATACATGCAGTCGCTATTTTGAAGACAAAAAATCTACCTTAGTCGCAATTCAACAAGAACCGTCTTTTCTGATGCCAAAAGATCAATTCTTCCAAACTCTTTATTATTAAACAATCAATTTTAAATCAGGTTTTTCAATTTATAGTTTTTCAATTGCCAAAAATCAATGCTACATCATGTCCAAACAAGAAGAAACGTCAACCCAAAGTGCTTTTCTACCAAAAAAGAACCTGCACAAAAAAAGTCCTCAAAAAGTTAAACACTTTTTGAGGACTTCTGATTGAACGATAAATTGTTCTTCACGGATGGTGCACTATGATAACAGCGCAGCAGACGAACCCAATACTAATGTACACTGGACATATCGATCTGCGTTTTCCCTTGTTTGATCATCAATACAAAGGGCACACACAGCAAAAACACTACCCCGAGATACAAAAACACATCCATATAAGATAAAACGGTCGCTTGCTTCATTACACTCATGTCTAATATTTGATGCGCTTTGGCCAGCGCCTCATTAGGCGAAAAGCCTTTCGACTGAAAGCTCATTTGCAATTGTTGCACCCGTTGTTGCACATCAAACTTGCTTGGATCTAAATTGGCAACCAGGTCAACACGATGTTTTTGGCTATCACGGGCAATAAATGTCGTGATCAAGGCAATTCCAAATGAACCACCCAACTGGCGCATCATCCCTGTAAAAGCTGCACCTTCACCAATTGACTTACCATGTAATGTCGATAGCGAGAGTGTCATCACAGGCACGAATAACAATCCTAAGCCAACGCCACGTAGAATCAGTGGCCAAAACATATGCTCAGATCCCGTATCGTTGGTCATGAGACTATACATCCAAAAACAGAAGCCAAAAAAGATACTAAGCCCCACGGCAACCATATATTTTTGAGGAACACCATTTTGGATCATCTTTCCTATAAAAGGCATCATGATACCGGTCATAATCGAACTTGGTAATAAGAGCAAACCCGCATCGGTCGCTGTCCATCCCAAAATTGACTGGGTATAGATTGGAATAATAAAGGTCGAGCCGAACAAGCCAAAACCGAGGATAAAGCTCATCACTACACCCACCTGCAAATTTTTATCCTTCAATACACGCAGGTTAACAATAGGTTTGTCATACACCAGTTCCCGCCAGATAAAGAACAATAACCCGAAAACAGACAAGATTGATAAGCCTAAAATCAAGGGGTCGTCAAACCAGTCATCCTGTTGTCCATGTTCCAATACAAACTGAAGGGAACCAATAAACATGATCAAAAAGATCATACCAAACCAATCCACTTCCTTTGCAGATTGCTTTTGGCTATATTTAGGACTGCGCACAAAAGATAAGGTCAACAAGGTCGCAATAATCCCTAACGGCACATTGATATAGAATATATATGGCCAGGAGAAATTATCGATAATATACCCACCTAAAGGTGGACCAAGCGTTGGACCAATAATTACCCCCATACCATAAATAGCCTGAGCCATACTACGTTTTTCCTTCGGATAACTCTCTGTGATGATGGTTTGTGCTGTTACTAACAAGGCTCCACCGCCCATCCCTTGTATAAAACGAAATGCAACAAGCTCCCAAATGTTGGTCGCATTACCGCATAAAAATGAAGATACTGTGAATATGATAATAGAAGCCGCAAAGTAATTTCTACGCCCAAACTGTTGGGACAACCAGCTTGTCATCGGAATCACAATTACATTGGCAATTGCGTAAGCTGTGATAACCCATGCGACATCCGTCAATGTTGCGCCCAGTGAACCTTTCATATCGTTCAGAGCCACGTTGACGATGGTTGTATCCACGATTTCCAACAGCGCACAAAGTACCGCTGTAATCGTGATTACAACACGTCGAAAACCATATTCAACCAGACTATCTTGTTGATTTAAATTTTCCATAGTTATTGAACATGCACATCTACATCAGCATTCATGCCCGGTCTGAGCAAAGCCACATTTTCTGCTTTATTGTCTTTTGTCAATTTGATCTTTACGGGTAAACGCTGAACCGTCTTTACAAAGTTACCCGTTGCATTATCTGGAGGCAATAAAGAGAAACGTGAACCAGTGGCTGGCGAGAAGGAGTTTACCTCTCCTTCAAACTCAATATTAGGATAAGCATCCACTTTAATACCGACTTTTTGTCCAGGTTTCATTTTTTCCAATTGCGTCTCTTTAAAGTTGGCAACGACCCAAGTTTCAATATTATCTACAATGTAGAACAAAGATTGACCTGGATTGACCATCTGCCCTGGTTGTACCTTGATATTCGATACCTGGCCATCCACAGAAGCAAGTACTGCAGTATAAGAAAGGTTCAATTTAGCCGCTTCAAGTTGCGCATTCGCTCTCTTTATATTTGCCTCAGCAACAGAAGTTTGCTTTGCAGCTACTGTAGTCTTACTCACGATTGCATTACGTTGTGAAGCACTGGCGTTGCGTTGTTGTTGTAAGATTTCAACCTGCTTATCAGCTTCCAATTTAGCCGTTAATGCCTGCTCATACTGTTGTTTGGTGATCGATTGGTTGTTGTATAAGTTTTGGTAACGGATATAATCATTGTTTGCTTGTTTCGCACGGATACGTGCGGCATCAATGCTTCCCAAATTCGATTGGATCGTTGCATCAGAGATAGCCACATTTGCTGAAGATGCAGATACATCTGCCTTTGAAACATCAAAGCTGCTTTGAGCTGCTGCCAAGGCGGCCAACGCTTCATCCACACGAACCTGATAATCCTGGCTCTCAATGGTGAACAACGTATCGCCCTTTTTCACCAAATCATTATCTTTCACATACACTTTCGAGATAAACCCGCCAACACGTGGAATGATCGGGCTCATATTTTTCTCTACCTGTGCATCATCGGTGGTCTCATGCGCTTGGCCGTGCATATATTTATACCCGCCATAAGCTCCTCCGAAGATGACCAATGCCGCCAAAATAATTGTAAATTTTTTATTTGTACCTTTTTTTTCAGGTGCGTTTTCTACTGTATTTTCCATGTCTAGATTAATTGCTATTTAATGTTTAAAGACCCATTTGCCAATAGAAGGTCGTAATATTTTTCAATGGTGTTTGCTTTGCTAATTGCAAGATTGATCTTGCTCTGTAACTGCTGTACATCGGCTGTTAACAAGTCGTCTGTATCTGCTATACCATTATCGTACTTATCTTTTGTAATCCGATAATTTTCAACCGCCTGATCCACCGCCTGGTGATACACCACATCCTGTTTCTGTGCCAGCATATAGTTTTCATTGGCCTGTTGAACCTGAACTTTCACCTTATCATTTAATAATTCAATGTGCTCATCAATTTCTTTTATACGATTTTTCGCAACATTCACTTCTCTTTTGTTTTTATAAAGTGAACCGATGTCGTAGGATACACCTACACCCACCATGGCCGCATTTGTTACAGTAACCACTTTTTGCAAACCAAAAGCATTGTAACCTGCTGTTGCAGAAACCTGTGGCAATGTGGATGCTTTTGTTACCTTCAATTGGTCTTCTGCAACCAAACGTTGAGACTCCAAAGATTTCACATCAGAACGCGAGGTTTTCGCAGCGTCATACGATGCTTTTAAACCCAAATCAACACCGTTCACCTCAGCAAGATTGATCTGATCCAGCTGTGTATTTTCATCAATTTTCAAAAAATTAGCCAATTGATAGTTCAGCACCTTGATATTTTTCTGCGCCTCCTGAAGCGAAACCTGATAATTTGAAAGCTGCAGTTCTGCTTTTAACAGGTCGTTACGCGCAATCAAACCATTGTCCAACATCGCTTTAAAATCCGAAACACGCTGCTCCGACTGCTTGATATTTTCAGCAATCAACAAGTTGGTTTGCTGAGCCTTATAAAGACTTAGATAAAGATTCACTGCACGTATAGCCAGTTGTTCTTTACTTGCTACAGCGTTGTATTCCTCAGCTTTCAATGCATCTTTTGCAATATCAATACCACCTTTAATACGTCCACCTGTATAAATTGGCATGCTCACCGAAGCCTGTCCTAACCACAATTGGTTTGCAGCAATATCCGGAGCAGAGCCCCCCTCACCTAAAGCCAACTTTAAATTCACATTTGGAGTAGTCATAGCCATGTATTGTCCACTCAATTTTGCATCAGGAAGCTGTTTCGATTTGGCAGTTTCGACTTCGAGCTGTCTCCCCAATATCTTCGTATCGGTAGACTTTGCTTCCACGCTTTGATTTGCGGCCAAGTGAATTATCTCTTCCAAAGTCATGTGTTTGTTGTCTTGCGCCAACAGACCCATAGGACTTAAAAGCAATAAAGCACTCAAATTGGCCAACTTATTTTTCATATGTCAATAAAGCTTTAATTGTTTTCTGTATAAATTCTGTTAAAGTTGTTTCAATATAATTTGCATAGTCCTCATCGTTATCGATATGCAACTGATCCTGTAAAAAACAATGGTTCATCTGAAAATTCATAAATACGCCCATCATCATGGAATGGATCAATATGGGATCATATCCTGCTTTGAATACCCCTTGTTCTACCCCCGCATTGATAACCGACGATATCACTTCAAGATTGTGCAGCTTGAGTTTGCGAAATGCCTCCGAGATCAGCATGCGCTGTTTTAACGAACTTTCAATGGTAATGATATGATATAGCTTACGATGGGAGTTCATGGACTTAAACGACCTATCGACCATGGCGTCAATTTTATCCAACGCATTATCGACAAGCGCCAGCTCATCCACATTGATCATAAAATCAGGAACACGCCATTCAAAGAAAGTATCCAGTAGCTTGTCTTTAGAACCAAAATAATAATTGATCATCGCGACATTTACATTCGCCTCATTGGCAATATCACGAACGGAAGTTCCATCAAACCCTTTTGTTGCAAAAAGACGCTCAGCTGCAAGCAGGATATCAATCTGTTTCTCGTTAAATTCCATTTTAAACCTCTATCTTTTATAGATACAATCGCAGATTCGTAGCGATTATAAAATACATTCTCGCTAAATGCGCGACAAAGTTAAACAAACGTTTAATTTAAACAAATGTTTAATTATTAAATTTGTGTAAAAAAAAACACCATTTCTGGTGTTCTTGCTGTTGGATGGGATTAGTTAAGTATCCGATAGATCATTTCTTTTAAAATCTCTTCACTATTGAAATTGCTCGGGACATTGACTCCCTTGGATTTCAAATCTGTTTCTTTCAACACATTGAGCACATCGAAAGTTTTCCGTCTGTTGTAATTTCTTGCAGCAAGCTCGTATTCTTTCAAAAAGAAAGGATGTACCCCCAATTCTTTTGCCGCGACCGATTTGTCAATCAGATAATGGTATTTGAGAATCTTCGTGAAGTAGGTAGCAATTTGTCCAATGACCATTACCAGCGGATTATTTTTGGGGTTGGCCACAAAATAATCAACAATCTGATAAGCTTTTAGGGCATTGCGTTTAGCCAATGCTGTATTTAATTCAAAAACATTGTAATCTTTGGAGATGCCAATATTTCGTTCAACATCTTCCATGCTGATCTCTTGACTCTTTTGAACATTAAGCATCAGCTTGTCAAGTTCATTAGACACTTTGGACAGATCATTACCGAGATAGTCCGCAATCATCATCGTCGCTTGCGGATGAATGCGCCAGCCGGCATCTTTCACATACGCTCCGATCCAAGGGCCCACCTTATCGTCGTATAGTTTGGCCGCATCAACAACTAGTCCTTTTTTTTCAAATACCTTATAGATCTTTTTGCGTTTGTCAAATTTCCCATGTTTAAAACAAAACACAAGAATGGTTGTCGGTGTAAGATGCTCCAGGTATTTGGTCAACAGTTCTTCCGTATCCGATTTCCATTTCAGCTCCTGCGCTTCCTTGATAATAATCAACTGATAATCACTCAACATGGGATACCGTTTTGCTGCATTGACAACGGTAGACATATCAATATCTTTTCCGTAGAAAATCGATTGATCAAAGCCCTTCTGTGCATCATTCAATACTGTTGCTTCCAAAGCGTCGGCAATGGTATCAATGAAATAACTCTCCTCCCCTTGCAATAAATACACTGGTTTAAAAGACCTGTTCTTAATATCGGATAAGATCGGATTTATGTTCATATATAGTCTATTTATTCGCCCGCTGTAGATCAGTTGCCCCCTATTTGTTTACGGCATCCAAGCGATCTGCTAGCGCTCAAATCATCCCATGTCACCGCACATCAAAACGTCTATCGAACTCGAGCATGGGCATTTTATGCGAAGCAAAATTACGATTTTAATGGCAATTCAACCGAGTAAACTCCGTAAAATTACGCTTTTATAATTGACTCCTGCACCGCGATTACATTAAACTATTGATTTAATGCCATGAACATTCAGCAACATAGCTTTCACCATCTTGTTAAGTAATCGCATCATAAATACAGACCTCGGGTTTCCCCAACCTAAAAAATCAGACTAGTCAAAAAAACACCATATTTCAGACTTCACGAATTTATTTCTTTTGCTAAAATTTTAGTATATTTGTGTATGTTTTCACCGACTCCACTGAACTTACCGCCGTTTAAAGCTAAAATATCCAAAAAGAACAATGCGATTTACATCTTTGATGAGCTCAGAAAAAAGGACTTGGTATTAACACCGGAGGAATGGGTTAGACAGCATTGGATCAACTATTTGTCGCTCATGAAAAATTACCCCAAATCACTGATGCATATTGAAGGCGGATTGAAATTAAATAACCTTCAGAAACGAAGTGATTTATTGATTTACAACAGTAGCGGGCATAAGGTCGTGTTAGCCGAGTTTAAAGCGCCACATATAAAAATCACACAACAAGTATTTGAGCAAATTGCAAATTATAATACGGTTCACCGTATACCATACCTGTTAGTGAGCAATGGCATGAATCATTACTATTGTAAAATTGATTTTATAAACGCGTCTTACGAATTTTTGGAAGACCTCCCCAACTACAACGAAATTGACTAAGGAGCTATGCATGAAATAGATAAAGAATTAATCCGGAGGTACAGTATCCTCCAGGTCCTGAAAGGGGATCACCGAAAAAATGTAAAGTAGATGTAAAACATCTTTTCAATTTATTTGATTTTTAAAATATAGTTTTATATTAGTCCTACAGAATAGAAAAAATAAAAAGATGAATATAGATAAAAACGAATTCAGAAAATATGCAGTAAAGCATCACCGTATTGGAAGCCAACATGTTGATAGCTTCATTGCTCGTACAGAGACAAGCATTCCGACAAACCTTACACCTTACATCGTTGAAGAGCGTCAATTGAACGTTGCTCAGATGGATGTGTTTTCGCGTTTGATGATGGACCGTATCATATTTTTAGGCAGCGGTATTGATGATCAGGTAGCCAACATTATTCAGGCACAGCTCTTGTTCCTACAATCTACCGATGCACAACGTGATATCCAGATCTACATCAATTCACCGGGTGGAAGCGTATACGCTGGATTAGGAATTTATGATACCATGCAATATATCACGCCAGATGTAGCGACGATCTGCACAGGTATTGCTGCGTCTATGGGAGCTGTTCTTTTAGTTGCTGGTGCAAAAGGCAAACGTGCAGCCTTACGTCACTCACGCGTCATGATTCACCAACCTTCCGGTGGTGCACAAGGAGTTGCTGCCGACATGGAAATCAACTTACGTGAGATGATGAAATTGAAAGAAGAATTATACACCATTATTTCAGATCATTCTGGACAAACTTACGAATGGGTAGAAAAATCTTCAGATCGCGATTACTGGATGAGAGCCAATGAAGCCAAAGAATTCGGTATGATTGACGAGATTTTACTTCCTAAGAAGGAGATTATTAAATAACAATGGCAAAGAATAACGATAGAGACATTCACTGTTCGTTTTGTGGCATAAGCAAAAATGAGGCCCAGATGCTTATTGCAGGCAACGGAGCACACATCTGTGACAGATGTATCCAGCAGGCAGGCGAAATCTTGGCCGAAGAATTAAAACAACGAAAAAGTAAAACTTTACAGACTGCTTTAAAGTTGATCCGCCCTTTGGAGATTAAAACTCACCTGGATCAATATGTAATCGGTCAGGATGATGCGAAAAAAGTAATTTCAGTAGCAGTTTATAATCACTATAAGCGTTTAAATCAGAAAGTGGATAAAGACGAGATTGAAATCGAAAAATCCAATTTGATTATCGTTGGTGAAACAGGTACAGGTAAAACCTTGCTTGCAAAAACTGTTGCCAAGATACTCAACGTCCCCTTCTGTATTGTGGATGCAACTGTATTGACAGAAGCAGGGTATGTAGGGGAAGATGTAGAAAGTATATTAACACGTTTATTGCAAGCAGCAGATTATGATGTAGCTTCTGCAGAACGCGGTATTATCTATATAGATGAGATTGATAAAATCGCACGTAAAAGCGACAATCCGTCTATTACAAGAGATGTATCGGGTGAAGGTGTGCAGCAAGCTTTATTGAAGATTCTGGAAGGTACAGTTGTAAACGTTCCACCGCAAGGCGGCCGTAAACACCCGGATCAAAAAATGATCGCAGTCAATACTAGTAATATTCTATTTATCTGTGGTGGTGCATTCGACGGTATTCAAAAGAAAATTGCAAACCGTCTGCGCACGCAAACAGTAGGTTATAAAATGAACGAAGACGAAGAGGAAATTGACTTGAACAACTTATACAAGTATATTACTCCGCAAGACTTAAAGAACTTTGGTTTAATTCCAGAGTTAATTGGCCGTCTTCCTGTATTGACTTACTTAAATCCATTGGATAAGGAAACTTTACTGAGCATTTTGACTGAACCAAAAAATGCATTGGTAAAACAATATAAGAAGTTGTTTGAATACGAAGGTATCGAACTAAAATTTGATCCTGACGTATATACGTTTATTGTTGATAAAGCTGACGAATTTAAACTTGGAGCCCGTGGCCTCCGCAGTATCTGCGAAGCCATTATGCTGGACGCCATGTTTGAGATTCCGTCAACAAAAGAGCAAACGGGACAGAAAGCATTAGAAATTACCTTGGACTATGCGAAGACAAAATTCGAAAAGTCCGATTTAAAAAAGCTTAAAGTCGCTTAAAAAAAATCCCGTTCGCTGAACGGGATTTTTTTTTAGAAAAGAATTAAAAATCTTATATTACAATAATAACATAGCCATAACGGAATGTTGACAGGAAGATAAGAGATTCAAGAAATTAAATTTAATGACTATGACAACAAAGAAAAGTGCAAAGAATACCGTAAATAGTCCGATCACACCAGGTTTAAAAACCAAAGAAGAAATCGTGAACAACTGGCTTCCTCGTTATACGGGAAGGCCTTTGGAAGAGTTTGGGGAGTATATCCTTTTAACGAACTTTTCAAAATATATCCACCTGTTTTCTGAAATGCATGATAATGCGCCTATTTATGGCGAAGACAAACCGATGCAATCCGTCACTGCCGGAGGTATCACCATTATCAACTTCGGTATGGGAAGTCCAATGGCCGCAACCATTATGGATCTATTGTCAGCGATTGCTCCAAAAGCCGTTCTATTCTTGGGTAAGACCGGGGGTATCAAGAAAAAAATTCCTGTAGGTGAATTGATTCTTCCAATTGCCGCTATCCGCGGCGAGGGAACATCGAATGACTACTTTCCACCTGAAGTACCCTCATTACCAGCCTTCGCCATGCAAAAGGCCATATCCACTACAATTCGGGATCACCAACGTGATTACTGGACTGGAACGGTATACACCACCAATAGACGGGTTTGGGAACATGACAAAGCTTTCAAAAAATATTTAAAATCAATCCGTGCCATGTGCGTTGATATGGAAACCGCAACGATATTCAGCGTCGGATTTGCCAATAAAATTCCAACAGGTGCTTTACTGCTCGTTTCGGATCAACCGATGGTACCAGAAGGTGTCAAAACTTCTGTCAGTGATGTAACAGTTACAGCAAAATATGTCGAAGCACATATCAGTATAGGCATCGATGCCTTAAAACAGCTTATCAATAACGGATTAACCGTGAAGCACCTTAAATTCTAAGGTACAAGGCAAGCAACATCATATTTTCCTTTGGCTGGAAAATATGATGTACTACTCTCCATAAAACCATAACTACCAAACCCTTAAACTATTAAACATTATTATTGATTAATAATTGAACAGTTGTTAATTAAGATTTGAGATGTTAACAAATGTTAATCTTCACAATAATTAAACTATTTGACGTTTATATTGTAATAATCATATTACACTACATATATATCGTAAAAATTAATCAAACATTGTGAAGAAAAAAACATTATCTATTTTCAAAGTATCCGTATTGATTTGTTCAGCCTTAGCCACGCAGGTAAGTTGTTCTTCAAGTTCTTCAAAAGAAAATAAAACCAATGAAAAAGCCGTAGCCTTACCCGTTTATACCGTCACTAAATCAGATGCGATCACCATCAAGGATTATTTAGGGACTATTGAAGGTAAAGTCAATGTCGAAGTTCGCCCGCAGGTCGAAGGTCTGCTGCAGGAAATTTATGTTGATGAAGGTTCTTTTGTACAAAAAGGTCAGAAGCTGTTCAAAGTAGACCCCTCAACTTATCAGGAAAACCTCAATAACATGGTTGCTACAGAGCAGGTCGCCAGAGCCAAACTTAAAAATGCACAGCTCGAAGTCGACCGACTGAAACCACTGGTTCAAAACGACGTTATCTCTAATGTCAGACTGGCATCGGCCAAATCAGATTACCAAGTAGCCAAGGCAACACTGGATCAAGCCATCGCTGCCGTACGTTCGGCTCAGATCAGCAAGGATTTTACAGTGATCACCGCTCCGGTAAGCGGTTATATCGGCCGGATTCCAAAACGCATTGGGAATCTGGTCTCAAAAGGTGACAAAGAACCTCTCACCTATCTTTCAGACATCCAGGAAGTGTATGTTTATTTTTCCATGAATGAATCTGACTTTCTTTATTTTTCCAAAGCACAGGCAAAAAAAGATAGCCTAGAAGGAAAAAAATACAACCAGAATCAGAAGCTTGTATTTCCCGAAGTTACGCTCGTCCTTGCAGATGGTGAAGAATACGCAAAAAAAGGTATAGTGGATGCCGTCAATGGCCAGATCAACCGTACTACAGGTGCGATCTCCTTGCGTGCGACATTTCAAAATCACGACAATATACTTCGATCCGGAAGTAGTGGCACGCTTAAAATTGCAGAGGTTAAAAAAGACGTTCTTCAAATCCCCCAGATTGCAGTCAATGAATTGCAGGATAAAACCTTCGTGTATATACTGGACCAAAACAACAAAGCACAAAAACGAAATATCCAACTGACAGGCAAAAGTAAAAACAATTATATCGTCTACTCAGGACTACAGGAAAACGATCGCGTTATTACCAGTGGATTTGACAAATTGACTGACGGTTCACCAGTAACCCCAATTTTACAGAAATAATTATCTATCATTTTTACATGCTACAAGGTGTCGGGCATACTGTACACTGCATGTAGCGTGTTTAAAATTCCATATATATGCTAAAAACATTTATAAATAGGCCTGTATTAGCCACTGTGGTTTCCATTATCCTGGTAATCTTGGGCTTAGTGGGGCTAAAACTTCTGCCTGTTTCGCGCTTTCCGGAAATTGCACCACCAAGTGTGCTTGTTTCTCTAAGTTACCCGGGAGCAAATGCCGAAACTGTAGCAAAAAGTGTTTTACTACCTATCGAAGAAGCCATCAATGGTGTAGAGGATATGACCTATATCAAGTCGTCGGCCTCCAATTCAGGATCGGGAAGTGTGTCGGTCTATTTTAAGACCGGTACAAATCCTGATATTGCCTCGGTCAATGTACAGACACGGATTTCCAAAGCAATCAGTTCCATTCCGGCAGAAGTAAATGAGGCCGGAATCACGGTCATGCCGCGGCAAACGGGTGTCATTATGACCATCAATCTCTACTCCGATCACCAGGATAGTGCCTACGACGAAACCTTTCTCCAGGCTTATGCACAGATTAACCTGATGCGGCCTTTGCTGCGTGTTGATGGCGTAGCCCAGGTTTCCCGTTTGGGAGCACGGGATTATGCGATGCGACTTTGGTTGAACCCCGAAAAACTAGCCCTGTATAACCTAGTCCCGCAAGATGTCACCAACGCTATAAAAGATCAAAACTTTGAGATTGCCCCCGGTAAATTTGGAGAAACCTCAGATGAAGCTTTCGAAACAGTGATCCGTCATAAAGGGCGTTTCACCACACCGGAGGAATTCCAGAGTATTGTGATCAAAACCAACAGCGACGGTTCAGTGCTCTATTTAAAAGATGTGGCACGCGTCGAATTCGGCGCCACCAATCTAAGCAGCGACAATAAGGTAAATGGACATCCCGGTCTTACACTCAACTTAACACAAACCAGTGGTTCCAACGCCCATGATATTGATATTGCCGTCAGAAAGGTTCTCGAAGAACAATCCAAAACATTTCCAAAAGGCATACACTACGAGGTGACCTACTCGGTACGTGACCAGATCGATGAATCGATCAACCAGGTTGAGCACACCCTTTTTGAAGCCTTTATCCTGGTATTTATTATTGTCTTTATCTTCCTGCAAGATTTTAGATCCACCTTGATCCCTGCAATTGCAATCCCTGTTTCATTGGTGGGAACCTTCTTTTTTCTGCAGCTTTTTGGATTTTCGCTCAATGTCCTGACGATGTTCGCCCTGGTGTTGGCTATTGGAATCGTAGTGGACGACGCCATTGTCGTCGTCGAGGCCATCCACGAAAAAATGCACAGCACAGGAATGAAACCCAGAGCCGCTACATTATCGACGATGTCCGAAATTACGGGTGCTATCCTGTCCATAACCATGGTCATGGCGGCTGTATTTTTGCCTGTAGGATTTATGGAAGGGCCAGCAGGTATCTTTTATCGCCAGTTTGCTTACACCCTTGCAACAGCGATTCTGATTTCAGCGCTCAATGCCTTGACTTTAAGTCCAGCCCTATGTGCGCTACTCCTGAAAGCCCCGCAACAGCATACCAATCAAAAAAACGGCAAAATCAATCAATTTAAAGATCGCTTCTTCAAAGCATTCAATACCTCTTTTGATCGACTGACTGCCCGATATGTCTCGATTGTAGAAATACTGATCAAGAATAAGAAAATAGCCTGGGCAGGTTTAATTTTAATTACAGCACTTGGCATAGTGTTTATGATTAAAACACCCAAAAGTTTTATTCCGACAGAAGATGATGGATTTATCACATACAACATTGCCCTCCCTCCCGGCGCTTCATTGAGCCGAACAACTGAGGTTCTTCATCGTGCCGATAGTATTTTAAAGAAAAGACAGGACATCAATGGAATGACAACTGTTTCTGGTTTTAATGCCCTGGACGGAAGTTCAAGCCCGGCATTTGCCGCCGGTTACATTACCTTAAAACCACATGCCAAACGCGAGCACATCAAAAATATCAATGCGTTTATGGATACCATCAGAAATGATCTATCCCAGATTAATGAAGCAACGTTTACAGTATTCCCCCGCCCTACCGTACAGGGTTTTGGCGACTTTGCCGGAATTGAAATGGTTCTTCAGGATCGAATGGGTGGTGACATTCGGGATTTTAACACCATTGCAGATACCTTTATTAACCAACTCAATACCTTACCGGAAATACGAAGTGCTTACACAAGTTTTAAATCAAACTTCCCTCAGTACGAGGTAAATATCGATGCCGTAAAGGCAAAATCTCTGGGAGTTGAGATCAAAGATCTCATGTCCACAATCCGATCTTATTTTGCACGTGTACAGGCGAGCGATTTTAATCGGTTTGGTCGCCAATACCGGGTTTATGTCCAATCAGATTTCGACTTCCGCAAGGATCCTGAATCCTTCAATTCAATTTTTGTGCGCAACAGTAAAGCCGAAATGGTGCCTATTAACACCATATTGACCTTAGAAAAGACGGTGGGTCCAGAAACCATCACGCGTTACAATCTATACAATGCAATTGCTGTAAATATTACACCCGCGGAAGGCTATAGTACAGATGACGCGATGCAGGCTATCCAAAAACTGGCCGATACTAAACTTCCGGGTAATTACGGTTTTGAATGGACGGGCATGAGCTATGAAGAAAGTCAATCCGGTTCACAGACCATCTTGATTTTTGCACTTAGTATCCTATTCGTCTACTTCCTGCTTTCCGCTCAATATGAAAGCTACATTCTTCCTTGGGCCGTGCTATTATCTATACCAGTAGGACTGATCGGCGTATTTTCCGTGATCAACCTTGTGGGACTTCAAAACAACATCTACGTGCAGGTGGGGCTTATTATGCTCATTGGCTTATTGGCCAAAAACGCAATTCTGATCGTCGAATTCGCCGTCCAGGAGCGTAAAAACGGAAAAAGTATCGTCGAAGCAGCCATTAGCGGCTCCAAACTGAGATTACGGCCAATCTTGATGACCAGTTTAGCCTTTGTTGCGGGCCTGGTGCCCTTGATGTGGACGGTTGGCCCGTCGGCGATCGGTAACCATTCGATCAGTTTCAGCGCTGCCGGCGGCATGCTCTTTGGTGTAGCCTTCGGCATCTTTATCATCCCTGTACTTTTTGTCGTATTCAAAAGCCTGGATGAAAAACTACATGATAAACTAGCTAAAGAAGAGGAAGAATAATGAAAAACATAAAAAAATACCTTTCGGGAATATCGATCATCATTGGTCTCTTAGGTCTGATGAATGCCTGTAAGATTGGCAAAGATTATGTGCAGCCCAAGCTCAAACTTCCCGAAAACTTTCGTGGCGATACATTGGACTACTTCGGAGACACCTCCAGTATGGGACTGATCCATTGGAAATCCTTCTTTCACGATCCTACCTTGAAACTACTGATTGATTCTGCCTTGGCCAATAATTTTGAGATGAAAACTGCACTACTCAACCTGCAGATTTCAAATCGGGTTTTAGCGCAGAACAAAGCCAATTATCTGCCCAGTGTCAATGCGACAATTGCCAATGGAAACCGCACCTGGCGATCGAAAGACTTCGGCAGTGGTCCGCTGACCAAATATTACGATCATAAAGGTGAAAAGGCACCGCAAAATATGTTCGTGTATCAATCTATGTTTGGTTCCGATATTAATTTTAGTTGGGAAATAGATATCTGGAAGAAAATAGGAAGTAAACAAGAACAACTTTTAGCCGAATATTTGGATACACAGGAGGCAAAAAATGCGATACAGACCTCTATCATAACTGCTGTCGCAAAAGGTTACTTCAATCTTTTGATGCTCGATGCCAAGATCGAGGTTGCTAAACGCAACGTTCAGTTAAACGACAGTACGCTGCGTATGATTAAGCTCCAATATGAAGCGGGTGAGATCACCGCCTTGGCGATCCAACAAACACAATCACAGCGCTTATTGGCGGCCTCCCTCGTTCCCGAAATCGAAAAGGAAATTGTCATCCAGGAAAATGCGCTACAGACACTGACCGGAAAATTACCCGATAGCATCAAAAGAGGCACTTCTTACGAGCATCTCTTCGCTGAAAGCAAAGACATCTCCTTAGGTTCCCCAATCGAAATTGTGCGCAATAGACCAGATATCCGATCATCTGAATTTCAATTGATGGCAGCCAATGCAAATGCCAATATCCAACAGGCCATGCGTTATCCTTCATTGACCGTAGGCGGCGTATTGGGGGTAAATAGTATGCTCCCCAAAAATTGGTTCAATATACCAGGGGCATTGCTCGGTGGAATAACCGGGAATTTGACCACACCTATTTTCAAAAACAAAACCTTGAAAACACAGTATGAGGTCGCTAAATTGGAACGTGATAAAGCCGAAATCCAATTGCAACAAAAGGTCGTGGAAGCCGTAGCCGAAGTCTCTAATGCAGTGGTCACGGTCGACAAGCAACGGGAGCAATTGTCTTTGGCCAAAGAAAGAGTCGATAATGCACATCTTGCCGTTAAAAATGCGGGGTTACTTTTTAAAAGTGGTTACGCCACATATTTAGAGGTGATTACAGCGCAAAGCAATGCCCTAAACAGTGACCTCGATCTGGTCGAGTTAAGGCAACAGCATTTAGATGCATTTGTGGATCTGTACCGGGCACTCGGAGGAGGTTGGAGATAAGGATTTAAAACGTTATTTTTGTGGTATGACTCCAGAAGAATTACAACAATATTTTCAATCCAAAGACTTGCCTGAATCGTTAGAAATACAGCAAGATATGCAGGTCTTCGACGTACAACGTTTCTTGAGCACAAGTTTTATCCATGTTGGATTATGGAAAAAAGATCTAAGCAAATGTCCATCCTGGATTAGACTTTTAAAATTTAAGGATGCTTTAGAAAATAAAGAAAAAGCCTAACATGTGTTAGGCTTTTTCTTTATAACTATTTTTCTATGCTTTGGGGGCAAGTTGCTTCATTAATAGTGGCATCTGTTCTTTCGAAAAGATCTCTTCTGCCCCAGCGTCCCGCAATTCCATCCGTTCATTCTCATCACTACTTGATGTCAGCCCAAATATTCGAATAGAGGGAAACCGCTCCCGTATGATTTTTGCCGTTTCTATCCCGTTTAATACAGGCATATGCAGATCTAATATACATATTTCAGGAAGTTCGTGCTCGTTTTCATCGAGGTAGTCGATTAAATCCCTACCATTGGAAGCACAATAAACCAAATCCAATAAATGAGATTGAGCCATAGCTCGCATCAACACATGATGAATCAGCGCATCATCTGCGTAGACAACCGTACATTTATTTTTGGTATCCATTTGAAAAAGCTATCATTTTAATAATTATAAAAACAATATTATATAAATATGTAATAAAATAAAAAATACAGAAAAAAGTTAGCAATAATTATGTTATTATACAAATTTTATTTCAAAATGTTCACTATTAACAATCCAACAAGCTTTTAGTTTGATTTATACAATAAGAACATCATAGGTAGTAAATCTCTCCGTGTCAATACCGTTAGAAAAGATTAAGTAAAGAGAAATAAAGATCGGTAGCCTATACCTTAAAAATCATCTTCAATAATTTCAGCCACTCTTCCTACTTGGCCATCCGTCAACCTGACTTTAATTCCCCTCGAATGATATGAGGATGATGTCAGCAAGTCTTTCACTATGCCTTCTGTTAAATTTCCTGTACGTTGGTCCTTTTTTAAGATTATATTCACCAACATACCTGGCTTTACATCTGCTCTATTTCTTCCATCCATGGTCAAACTTAGAAAAATTGTTTTTTAAATGCAATATAAATAAACAATTTATTGTTAGAAAAACCTTCGTCTCGTATTTTGGAACAGGTACAATGAAAGCAAATGAAAGCCAATAGCGTAGATGAATGTTATAAACCGAACTACAGGCTATTTTATTCAATACCTGCCTACCATAAAAAATGGTCAGAATTTCTTCCGACCATGATTGGCTTTAAGCCTTTTTTTATGGGATGTAGGCCATCAGCATATTGGCTGTTTGACCAATTGAATTTATTTAAATAGCTTAAAAATATCGTTTCCGAATATAAAGACCATTAAAGCCAATAAAATAAAGAAACCGACCATTTGTGCTTTCTCCAGGAATTTTTCGCTCAATGGTTTGCCTTGTATCATTTCAACCAACAAGAACAATACGTGACCGCCATCCAAAGCTGGAATAGGCAATAGGTTCATAAATGCCAATGCCATAGACAACATCCCTACTAAGGACCAAAAACGGATCCAGTCCACTTCTGTGCCGAACAAGGTAGCAATTCCAATTGGGCCAGATAATGCTTTATCGGCACGTACCTCCCCTTTGAAAATCTTGCCAAATCCTTTGGCGTTGTCGGTAATCACGGTGAAAGCTTTTTTAGCGCCGATTGGAAATGCCTCCATCAAGCTATATTGCGTTGTAAAAGATTTGATGGAATAATCACGGTTAATGCCTATTCCCAGCATGGCATCCGCAGGAACATTGCCTTGCAAGGAAACTTCATTACCTTTGCGTACGACTTTAATTGCTACAGCTTTATTGATATTCGCTTTTATTTGTGCTTTAAACTCGTCGAAGAAAGGAACCTGTACCCCATTCACCGCAATAATGCTATCGCCTTTCACAAAACCCATTTTACTTGCTGCCGACCCAGGTGATACTTCAGCAACACTTGTTGTTTTAACACGTGGCTCGATAAACTTTTCCCCTTTCTTATCTGAAAGCGTATTCAATAAATCGGCCGGAACTTTTACTTCTGTTGTTGCACCGTTGCGTTCAACTGTAAGCGCCACTCCGCCCATCAATACTTTAGAACTGATCAACTCCGAGTAATTTTCGATACGGTGACCGTCTATTGAAATCACTTTATCACCAGCTTTCAAACCGATGGATTCACCAATGGATCCCGGAACAATACCGTTTACCAGCTGATCCATTTTGATATCTGTATTGCCCATTTTAAAAGTCAGCATCCAAAAAACAACAACGCCGACCACAATATTGACAATAATCCCCCCAAGCATAACGATTAAACGTTGCCAAGCTGGTTTTGATCTAAATTCCCAAGGTTGTGGCTCACCCTTTAATTGCTCGGTATCCATCGATTCATCGATCATACCCGCAATCTTGACATAACCACCTAAAGGCAACCAGCCAATACCATATTCACATCCTTTATAATTGAATTTAAATAATTTCACTCCCCAGGCATCAAAGAACAGATAAAATTTTTCCACCTTGATACCAAATGCACGCGCTGCTAAGAAATGTCCTAACTCATGTAGAACAATTAAAATTGACAAGCCTAAAATCACTTGTCCGACCATAATTAAAACACCCATGTATGCTTTTTAAAATTTAATCTTTGATTATTTCCTTTGTTACTAATCTTGCGACACGATCCGTCTCCAGATAATCATCCAGCGTCGGTGTCGTAATGAATTCTACTTTATCTAATGTCTGTTCAATAATATCACTCATCTCCAAAAAACCAACTTGATCTTTCAGGAAGGCATCCACAACAACTTCATTGGCTGCATTTAATACACAGCTTCTATTTCCGCCGGCACGAAGGCTCTCATAGGCAAGCGCCAAATTCCGAAAAGTTTCCATGTCTGCTTTTTCAAAACTGAGCGTCGGATAGTCCATGAAATTAAATCGCTCAAAACTGTTTTCAAAACGTGCCGGATAGGTCAGTGCATATTGGATCGGCAATTTCATATCAGGAACCCCCATTTGGGCCTTCATGGAACCATCCTGAAACTGAACCAGCGAATGTACAATAGACTGTGGGTGTACAATCACATCGACCTGATCTATTGCCAGATTAAAGAGCCATCTTGCTTCAATCACTTCTAGCCCTTTGTTCATCAAGGAGGCTGAGTCGATCGTAATTTTGGCACCCATCGACCAATTGGGATGTTTCAAGGCTTCAGCCTTGGTCACAGCGAGAAGATCTGCCCTCTTTTTACCACGAAAGGGTCCACCGGAAGCTGTGATATATATTTTCTCGATTGGATTATGCTCCTCGCCAGCCAAACACTGGAAGATCGCCGAATGCTCTGAATCGACAGGAAGCATGCGTACACCATATTCTTTCACCAAAGCCATAATCAGCTCACCGGCGACAACCAGCGTCTCCTTATTGGCCAGCGCAATATCTTTTTTCGATTGAATCGCTTTAACAGTAGGTTTTAATCCCGCAGATCCAACGATCGCATTCAAAACAACATCTACTTCTTCGTACTGCACCACTTCAACCAGTCCAGCTTCCCCCAAAAGAACAGCAATATCATGTCCTTTTAAAGCATCCTGCACATAACTATACTGAAGGGAATCTGTTACGACAACCGCCTTGGGCTTAAACTCCAAGGCCTGTTTAACCAACAATGTGGCATTGCTACCACAGGTCAGAACGATTGCTTTAAATTTAGTAGGAAAGGCTCGAATCACATCCAAGGCTTGTGTACCTATACTTCCCGTTGCCCCTAAAATGGCAATTCCTTTTTTACTCAAAACCTTTGCTATTAATTAAAATATATTATTTAAAATCTTTGGATCCTCTCCCCCATGGTAATCCGCCATCATGGATCGGTAAGCGACCGAAACAACAATACTAGCCAAAGGTACCACCAAGAAAGAACTCACGAGGTTCAAAATAATAAAAATTATGTAATATTCTAAATAATTAAAATACATCTGTAATAACTGGAAAAAAGCAAATACAGCCAAAATCAATAATAGTTTGAATACATTGCCCTTTGTCAGTGCAAAACTGAATCGTAATGACCTCAATGTGCCCGCGTGTTTATCGATAATGAAAAATGGATAAAATGCCACTCTAATAATCAAGATGAAAGTCAATATTGCCGCGACAAAAACAACAAACATCGTAAAGTTACTCATCAGCTCCATCCGATTGTCACCATTTTCAAATAGATAAAGGAATGGTAAAGAAACGGCTCCTAAAATCATCAGCAGTGCTATGGAGAGCACCATTATACTTAACATGGCACCAAAAAAATAGGCAAGCTCCTTTGAGCTGGGAATACATTGAATCAGTTTCTTATCATGATTTCCATCAATCAGACTTAAGATATACTTAAATAAAGTCATATTCAATCCGAAATACATCACCATGAAAAAAAACGCCATGAAACCACTCAACACCACATTGAAATCACTGATGGTAGTCGCAAGATAATTGGAGAGTCCGGAGGTCACGAACAGTAAAAAACAAAGTCCTGCTACTGAAAAATAATGTCTTTTCAGCAGCTCCCATGACTTATTAAAAACCTCATTAACGGCAAAAGTACTTTCCTTTAGGAATTGAATCATTTTTTCTTTGAATAAACTTCTACAAAGATGCCATATTTTTTAATTTTCAACAATTTACACTCCCATAAAAATCATTTTTTTTATAATATTTAACATAAAAAAATCCCCTATCCGAATGGACAGGGGATTTTATAGGGTATATCGAACTATGCCTATTTAAATTCTTTGGGAAGCGGCTTCTCCAATAAGTATTGGTAGTAGAAACGCGCACGCTCATTAGAATCATATTTACTTTTCGAACGGTCAAATCCATGACGGCTTCCCGGATAGATCATCAACTCAAAAGGAACACTTCGATCTGTCAATTTATCGACAAGTTGGATTGTATTCTGTAAATGAACATTATCATCCATATCGCCATGCATAATACGCAAAACGCCTTTATAGTTATTTGCATAGGTTAACACAGAACCCGCTTTATAGCCTTCAGGATTGTCTTGAGGCGTATCCATCCATCTTTCAGTATAATGACTATCGTACAGATCCCAGGAGGTTACGGGTGCACCGGCAATACCGAAATCAAATACATCTGCAGCCTTCGTCATCGCTAAACAAGTCATATAACCTCCGTAGCTATGCCCGGTGATAAGCACTTTGTTTTTAGCTACCCAAGGTTGAGATTTTAACCATTTAACAATCGTTGAATAATCAATAATCTCCCAGTGGCCAAGATTGCGGTGCATATAAGCAACACCTTGTTTACCAAAATGACCAGATGCCCGGTGATCTGCAGAGACTTGAATGATTCCTTCATTAGCCCAATATTGATTATTCGTTCCTTTCCAGGTATCTTTTACCGTTCCAGCATCTGGACCGCCATAGATACTGAAAACAACAGGGTAAACTTTTGATTTATCGAAATCTGTCGGGTAAGTAATTGTCAATGGAAGATCGAACAAACCGTCATCTGATTTAAGACGTAAGTATTCGGTTTTACCGTAGGTATAGGAAGCAAAATCAGCCGCTTTACTATCTGCTAACTGACGGACGACCTTCCCCTGATTATCCAACAAAGCAAACCGATCAGGAGTACTCACATTGGAGTATTTGGTAATGAAATACTTGCCGTCAGGCGATACATTGACATCGTGTGAGTATTCACCGAAAGTCAGACGTTTTAAGTTTTTACCCGAATAATCCACGCGGTACAAATCAAAACGTGCCGAGTTCTCTTTACGTGCGGTAAAATAGATCACCTTATTTTTTTCATCAATCCGTTTTAATTCGGTTACCTGCCATTCGCCGGAAGTAATTGGATTGACCAATGTTCCATCCAATTTATAGAGGTAATAATGCGCCCAGCCCGTCTTATCCGATTTTAAGATATAATACTTGTTGTCCGCAAGATAGGTGATACGCTCATCGTGATCCAAATTGATCCATGAAGCCTGGCGCTCATCGTAAATTTCTTTTTTCGAGCCAGAATTCGGATCCACCTGATAAAACTTCAAATTGGTCTGATCCCTGTTCATCCACTGCACCATCACATTTTTGCTATCAAAGGCCCAGTAAGGCTGCCCAAAATACTGATCATCTTTTTCGTTGAAATCAGCCCAGGTAACGTTCCCCCCATCGAGATGAACGATACCCACCTTCACTTCCGGATTTGGATCACCGGCTTTGGGGTATCTTGTCTCCTCCAGGTAACCATGCTGGCCTTTGGACGAATAGATCGGAAACATAGGAACCTTGGTATCATCGAAACGCATGAAGGCGATTTTACGGCTGTCCGGAGACCACCAAAAGGCTTTGTATTTTGTTGGACGCCCAAGAATTTCCTCGTAATATACCCAAGATGACCAACCGTTGTAAATCACGTCGGTACCATCATTTGTATATTGCATTTCTTTTCCCGATGTCACGTCCACGCTATACAAATTGCTTTTGCGGGTAAAGGCAACATATTTACCATCCGGCGATAAGGTCGGATTCTGTTCCGCAACATCAGGAGAGTTGGTCAACTTCTTGGCTACACCATCTGTACTTTTCAGGAAGATATCATTGTTTTCGACATAGACAACCGTCCCTTCTTTAGGAGGAACTGTATAAATGCTTCTGTGACCTGATTTAATGTTAACCTGATATAAACGACCATCATTTACATCATTTTCCAGATAAGCTGTCGCGTCCGCCCAGCCAGGATACTGATTCGTACGAACTGTCAACGATGGCTTTTGCCCCCAGGACTGTGCAAAATCCAATTTCTTTTGTGCAAAACCAACCTCATGCACTAAAAAAACGATAGACGCACCTAAGAGTACTCTTGATACCGTATTCATTAATTTTTGGATATGTTTATTAATTATTTTGGCTAAGATAAAGAATTGTGGCAAATAACGACGATTTTGCCTGTAACAAGCTTAATTCAGATTGCGCGTACCATAATGGCTTAGCAAAGACTTGATTAAACCGGATGATTCCTTGCTAAGAACGATGTTCGAAAAGTTTTAGCTGAATACCTTCCTTTGGAAAATCAGCTTCTTCCACAAAATTTGATATCGAAACACCCAACAACCTCACTTTGTTCACCAGCTCAACCTTACTCAACAAACTATGGGCAGTGGCGTAAATTTTGTCTTCCGAATCAAAACTATTTTCTAAGGTTATACTCCGTGTCAACTGAACAAAATCGGCATATTTAATTTTTATGGTTAAGGTTCTTCCAGAGATTTCCTTTTTCCCGATGCGTGTCCACAACTGTTTGCAGAGCCGTTGCAAAATGGTATTTAATTCTTCAAATGCTTCTACATCCTCGCCAAACGTATCCTCAATCCCAACCGATTTACTGCTGCGATTGGGAACAACAGGACGGTCGTCGATCCCGCGTACGATACGGTAAAAAAAGTGCCCAGTCTTTCCAAACCAGCGCACCAAATCCTCCTCGCGTTGTTTTTTTAAATCGAGCCCGGTAAAAAGCCCCAGTTCGTGCATTTTTTTCGCGGTTACTTTTCCTACGCCAAAAAATTTATCCACGGGCAATGATTCCATGAACTTGACAATTTTCGAAGGACCTATAAATGTTAAGCCGTTGGGCTTGTCCATATCTGAGGCAATCTTTGCAACAAATTTATTGACGGAAACACCAGCAGAGACGGTCAGATTCAACTCTTCTTTGATAGCCTCTTTAATGGCTTTGGCGATATCAATAGCCGAACCAATCCCCTGTTTGTCTATGGTCACATCCAAAAAAGCTTCATCCAGGGAAAGCGGCTCGATTAAATCCGTATAACGGAGAAAAATCTCCCGAATTTGGTAGGAAACCTGACGATAAACATCAAAGCGAGGATAGGTAAAGATAATATGGGGGCACAACTGAAGAGCCTTTCGGGAGCTCATAGCAGATTTGACGCCAAACTTTCGCGCTTCGTAACTGGCCGTTGCAACTACTCCCCTCCCATCCGGGGAACCACCTACTGCAATCGCTTTTCCCCGATATTCGGGAAAATCACGCTGATCTACAGAGGCATAAAATGCATCCATATCCAAATGAATAATCTTGCGATGTACCTGTTCGGAATCCATGATCCAAATTTACAAAAATTAGCATTATAGACTAAGAAAACCAAAAAATAACTAATAGAATTAGCAACACAGCAAAAAACGACAATCACTAGGCTCGCCAAGCGTTAATCTAGGTATAATGCATTCGTCATTATGCTGTTAATTATTTATCTTTAGGTGAACCTATCCGTTGGACAGAAAAATCATCGTTCCGGCGCATAGTCCCAGGCACTGCATTAAATGGTTTTAATTAGCACACATGATGGAAAATTTACCCGAACAAAAACCGAAAAAATCCGGATTTAAGAAGTTCTTACTCCTGCTGATCCTTTTCCTCCTTGTGGGGGCCGGTTCCTACGTTTACTGGAAATATTACTATGTATTCGGTGAAGGTGTAAAATCTGGCTATCTTAATTATGCTGTAAAAAAGGGCAATATTTTCAAGACCTACGAAGGCAAGCTCATTCAGGAGGGATTTGGAAGTATCAAAACGGGTGGTATCGCCAGCAATCAATTTGAATTTTCCATTGAAGATGATTCTATATTCCGTCAATTGGAGCTCAATAGTGGAAAATACTTCGATCTGCGCTACAAAGAATACCATGGTGTGCTTCCCTGGCGTGGAAACACGGTTTATATCGTTGACAAAATTGTCAATATGAAATAGCGAACTCCGCCGTGTTTACCAGCGGAGTTATCGAAGTTCCGTTTAAATAAGTTAAACTACATCAGTACGCTATTGTAGGGGTGCCCCCTTCCATGAGCTGCTTATTGTCCGCCGCATTTGCGTTTCCGATAGAAGATTTTTCGAAAAGGCCTATTTATGCAGAAAGCACATCCCGGACGATCAATTTTTCGTTAAAATAACGTTTTAAAATGCTTCCGTCACCGTGTAGTGTCCAAACTTCTTTGGGATTTACCATTTTAATGTACTGAAGAATGTCATTCCAGTCCACATGATCAGAAATATACAGCTCGATATCATTCTGTGCCTGTAAACGTTTCCAGCCTGAGGCAAATGCGCGTAATACTTTGGTCGCCCTAAAATAACTATTGAAGGTCATCGGCGGTACCAAGTACACTTTGTTCTGTTCGCCCTGTTTCATTTCTTTTCTGTTGTAGGGCTCATAGTCTAACTTCTTCAGCCCGTGTTGATCATAAAGGCGATGGTAGGGCAATATTCCACTATGCACAAGCACTTTTCGATCTGGGCAGTACCTGTTGATCAAATCAGTAATTCGCTGCGCCTTGCCCAACACATAAGTACCTAATAAGATATTACTGGCATGTCCATCAAGTTTTTTTATCTCCTCCGCCGGATCGGGATGGATAATCTCGGGATTTGCAAAGGTACTTTCCGTAATGAGGACATCGGCCTGCTGCACTTCGATCGGTTCACAGGTATCATCAGTTTGTAATTTATAATCGCCGGTGTACAAGTAACGTACCCCCCGATATTCCATTAGAATCTGTGCTGAACCCAGTATATGACCTGCTGGTAAAAATGTGATTTCGACCGCACCTATTTTAAAGGGACTATTAAACAATTTGACCTGATAAGAATCTTTGCGATTTTGTTTATACCGATAAGTCATAAACAGTGAGGTCGCCTGTGTGGCATAAACATAGTCGTGCCCTGAACTGGCATGATCGCCATGAGCATGAGAAACGACATTGTGCATAACGGGATTGCTGGCATCAATAAAAAAATCACCATAACGGCAGTAATAGCCTTCTGGCTTTCTGACTAAGAAGTCAGCCAATAGTGTAGACATCATATTATTTTAGAAACTTTTGATGCAAAGTCCACACCTGCGGTAATAGCGGAGTGGTTCCATCATTAATGATGACGAAGTCTGCCAATTTTAATTTTTCTTCGTCAGATAGTTGCTTATTAATTCGCTCCATGACCTGTTCCTCAGTAACAGCATCACGCTCCATGACACGTTTAACGCGTATGGGTAAGGGCGCAGTAACCAGTATGGTATAATCAAGATCCTTGTAGGACCCACTTTCAAAAAGCAAAGCAGCCTCTTTGAGTGAATAACGTGACTTTTGCTGTTCGGCCCAGTCCTTTGCCGCCTGAATAACGATGGGGTGTACAATGCTGTTCACAAGTTCGAGCTTCGCCTTGTCGGAGAATATCTGTTCAGCCAAAAAAGCCCGATCCAGTTTCCCATTCTTATAGGTCTCTTCGCCGAACTCCGCAATCAAGCGTGCTTTGATCCGCAAATCGGTATTCATTAGCTTCTTGGCTTCCTCATCAGCATTATAAACAGGTACAGCCATGGCTTTAAAAAGCTGACAGATAAATGTCTTACCTGACCCAATTCCGCCTGTTATTCCAATCTTCATGAAAATACTTTTATTTACGTACAAAAAAGTCCACGTTTTGAGGGACAATACTGATTACCTTACAATAGTCAGGTACTTTGGTCAGCAAAATAGGTAGATATTGCACCTCATTCTTCTCCCAGTCTGCCAGGTCTACCACAGCCTCAAAATCACGCGATGTATAGTTATTATAATCTTTGACGGACATCAACACCGTGACGACAACTTTGCTCGGACTAAGCCTGACCGAACTATAACGTTGGCCATTCTCTACTTTTACGGGCAACTCGATTATTTTCTCGGTCAATTCACCTACAGGCATAAGCACCTCGACCGAAGTCGGATAAACATTGATATTCGCTTTTTGGTTACGTGCCAGGTTGGCCACGGTCCGAACGTCGGTTTCGACTTCCTTTCCACGAACGGTATCCGTTTCCCAATACTCAATCGCCGAAACATCCTCGTAAGGTCCGGTTATTGTCACATAAGCTGGTGTAACTTTGGTATCAGCGATAAAACCGTAGCCGCGTTTAAATCCGATATTTGCAAGGGGTTTTACAGGCACCTTACGCTGGGTCTGTTTGGAAAAATCAAAAAATAAGGTATCAGGACTAACTGACACCACACGTTGTTCATGTGGAAACTGTCGGTTGATAAAGCCCAATTGGTTGGAAAAAACAATCCAGTCTTTGGTTTTCAAAGAGCTTAGGTCCACCTGAACCTTTGGGGTTTCCAAAGCAGCTTTGGAAAAAAGGAATTGCCATCCTGTCATCTCCAGCTTCACTTTTACCGTATCGGACTGCTGGGGGTGAAATGCGCGTTTCTCGGGAAGATTGACATATTCAATCGCCGCCTTGACGGAAACAGTATATTGATTGGAGATCGAAAACAATAACCAAGCTAACAACGAAATTCCAACACAACGCACGAAGACATTAATCTTACGCCGTTGGGTCTTATTTATTCGAACTGCATTCGCCATGATACAAACTTAATCAATTTGCGTAAAAATTTGTGTTCTTATCTGCATTTCATCTTAAAGACAGCAATATTTCCATTGCATTTTTCTCTTTTGTGGCAAGAGTTCTGAAAATTTCTGATGCCTGCTGCACATCATCAAAACTGGCTGTCTCCGCAATTTTACTAAACAATTCCGACAAGGATGTCCACAATAATGCAATCTGCACAAACTCATGATGAACCGCGGCGATCTGCTCTATTCCGAGCAGATCATAACTTTCCTTAATAAAGTCACGATATAGATTTCGAAACATAGCGCCCCCAGTACCTGCCTTTTCCATCAAATTTGCAGCCATTTTAAACTCACTTTCAATCGCATGGCTCGTCTTGTACCATTTGGTCAATTCCTCAGCAGTTTTCAAAATTCCTTTATATGAAATGTTGCTGATGGGCGGTGCAAGATATTCCTTTGCATTATTGACCATTGCAGCAATCAGCACCTCTTTCAGGTCCAAATCCCCGCCACTACCTGCTATCGTGTAATACAGATTTTTAGACGCCATAGGCCCCTTCTCTGCCCTGGCTAGCGCCAAACTCGCTAGGGATGTACGCACGCTTCCCCCCTGCTGCCTCGTATCCACTAAATAGGCATTATCATGGTCATAACCATAAATTGCTACATAATGACCCGCAAAATGAAAGGGTTTTGTAAAATATTCCAGGTGATAGGCATCGAGTTTTAAGCCTACCGGTTGCCCCCCATCCAAGAGCTGTTTTACAGCCTGCCAAGCTTTTACTTTTGAAGAAGTTTCATGAACGCTGAGGTTTAGACCGAGATTTTTGCAGATATGCTGCGTCAGGAGATCTGGTTTTATTCGTCCGCCTAAAAATGGAAAATCCATGGTTTTCATTTTCCAATAAATAAAACTGAGCCCTTCCCCCAGTCCAAAAAGCATCGGCTCGGAAAGTTCAATGCCTATATGGGCAAGTAATGTACCTGTTGCCGTTGTTTCACAATGCTGCCCATCAAATGGTCTAAGATTTTTCATATCGTTTTTTTCATAAAGTTACTCCCTCAACCGACAGCCCGATGTCAGCAGTAGATCAAATCCGAAAAACAAATGAAAAACAGTTGAGAATAACATCCCAAAAACGATTGTATTTAATAACTACTATGTTTTATGTTAACAGGGGTTTTACAGGGGGATTACAGGGGGTTAACAGGGGTATAACAGGGGTCAATCCCCTGCTAACCCGGTGTTAATCCCCTGTAAAAATAGTGTTACTACTAAAGTAATTAAGAAAATAGTAGTAAATTGATAATAAGCTCAATACAAGAATTATAAACTAAAAGAGGAATAGCTATGGCAATTTTACAAAACGGTCCGAATGGACCTATTATTGGTAAATTTGGATCGGTGAGTGCCTACATGTTGAAGGATCAAAATGTGGTGCGCGGCCCAAAACGAAAACGCAGCTCCCCACCAAGTGCAGCGGAGCTCTTAAACAGAAAAAAACAGCAAGTAGCCGGTAAGTTTGCCGGCCATAATAAGCGGCTTCTCGAATTTGGTTACCAGTTTTTAGCGGAAAAAGGAAGTCGCGTAGGTGCATTCCAATTGGCACAACGACATATTTTTAAGGAGGCCATCGAAATAGACGCTGATAATAACCCTTTTGTTAATCCAGAACGACTGCTTCTATTTTCTGGTTCGCTAACCCCATTATCCAACTGCCAAGTCAGTATCAACAATGATGTAATCGACCTGAACTGGGAAGCAGATGATCAATATAGTGATAGCGTATATAAAATCAACCTGGTATTATTGGACCCGTTTAATGAATCCCATTTAAGAACTTCTATCGCAAGCGTAAGTGAAGGTTCTTGTTCAGTCCAATTTGACCGGTTAAAGCGAAAAACCACTGATTTCCATGTGTATGTCGGAATATGGGATACCTTAGATGGCGGTTTTTCGAATTCCATTTATTGTGGAGTAATCTAAAGCATTGTTATGCTAGCAATTTATATGAACGCTCCGTCTGGGCTTTCTATTAACAGCATAAAAAAGCCAGTTTTCTACGAAACTGGCTTTCATTTCTTTTAGGAAAAAGCTTATTCGTCAATTTTATTGACAACGTATTGAATAAACCAATTTGGAAGCTTATTTTCCGGTACTAAAATAGTAACCCCTCCACGCGATACTTCTGCTATTAGAACCATTGTTTCACCAGAGTTGTCAAATAGATAAGCTTTTTCACAAGCTCTTATCGCTGGCAATAAATTCGTCAATGTTCGATAATATCTTTCGACGATTTTATCTTTTGGTACGCCATGACCACCCTTCTCTTTTCTAATTTCAACCCGAGAAATATTAATCAATGGGTCATCCAAGCAAACAAAATAAAAATACGTCCTATACTTTCTTTCACTTGCTTCATCAATTTCTTCCAATTTGGATGAATGACTCATAACAGTCTCAAATGAATAGCTGATACCATTTTCGAGCAAATGATATCGTATGAAAGAGGTAATAAGTGACGCTTCATAACTATGAGTATCTCTAGACTTATCTACGATCATATTTTCACGAATAGCAATAGATACAGGGTGTCCAGATTCTTCGGCCTTCCGTAATAGGCTCATAGATTGATCCCGGCCTAGAAATCGATCCAAGTCTTCCTGAGTAAGTTTTAATCCAAACCTATTAAGATTTACAAACCCAGCTTTACTAATATCCTGTTCAATTTCGTCTGAATTAACAAAATAGCCAGTATTAAACTGGCTACTGATTTGCTTATATAAAGTTGATTTACCCGAACCATTTGGACCGGCAAATACCCTCAATCTTTTGGCCCTAGGCATAAAACAATACCTTTTTTTAATTTAACTTTACTCTTTATCCGATCTATTTTTTTAATAATCTGACGACTTCCGTCTACACGTTTTTCAACAACATATCCGCCCTCAATGATCTGGATCGATAAATCTAAAGCCCTGTTCTCCTTATTCGCAATTTCAGAAGCCTGTTTCGCTGCTTGATTTAATTTTCTGCGTTCTTCTTTCAATTCTAATGGTGTCATACTAACCTCCGATGTCTAAATATACAAAATATTCACTATACTAATTCGAATAGAGATACATTTTTGACGAAATCTCGCAAGACGAAATTATTAAATTGCCACCAAAATATTATTTTATGTTATAAAAAATCAGGGATACCAGTGCATCTTTACCATATTCGCGACTCGTTCTCCGGCGTAATCGTTTTACCGGGAACGTAATAAAAAAAGCCAGTTTTCTACGAAAACTGGCTTTCATTTCTTTTAGGAAAAAGCTTAAGAAGCGCTCTTCTCCGTGTTGTTAACAGCTTTAGAAGCATCTAAAGCAATTGCTGATTTATCAAAACGGATTTTTACACCCGAACCTACGTCTACTAAGAAAGTCGTGTCTGATACTTCTACAATACGGCCATGAATACCAGCTGTAGTTACCACCTTTGAATTTACACCTAATTGCTCAATATATTTCTTATGGTCTTTTTGCTTTTTCATCTGTGGTCTGATCATGAAGAAATAAAATACCACAACTAGACCAACCATCATTATCAGTTGACCATAACCGGCGCCACCTGCTGCTTGTAATAATACTGTATTCATTTGTTATTATATCGTTTAATAATGTGTTATTTTGCTAATACTTCGCCTTTTAGCTGCACTGTCGTCAGGCCATTAGAGGCATTCGATTGAACCGTAATGATCTTCTGCTGTTTACCAACTTGTCCTTCACTATTGAAAGTTACATGGATCTCAGATTTTCCACCCGGCAAAATAGGACTTTTCGAAAACTCAGGCTGTGTACAACCACATGAAGCAGTCACTTTCGAGATAATAACAGGCGCGTCACCCGAATTTTCCAACACAAAGGTATGTTTTACCTGTGCGCCTTCCTTTACCTGACCGAAATCAAATGCAGACTCTTCAAATTCTACTTTTCCCAATTGTGCTGCAGCCTTAGAAAGGCTATCTGCAGCTGCTGTTTCAGTTGCTGTCTTGGTTCCTTCTTCTTTTCCCTTTTGTGCATTTCCGCAAGAAAATAAAAGTACTGTCGACAACGCTAAAACTGAATATTTCCCAAAGTTTTTCATTCGTATAAATTATTTATGCGCGTTTGGTTTTAATCTTTTAAACCCCGACCTGCCTTCTGGATTCGTCCCTGTTGATTCAGATCGTTCAATATTTTATCTAAGATACCATTAATAAATGTATTACTTTTCAATGTACTGAATACCTTAGAAATTTCAATATACTCATTTATTGTCACTTTCACAGGAATTGATGGAAAATTAACCAACTCACATATTGCCATACGCATCAATAATGTATCCATTAAAGCAATACGATCTGATTCCCAATTCTTGGTTTTCTCCGAGATAAGCTTTTGATACTCATTTGTATTGCGGATTGTTTTACCCAACAATGCAATAATATAGTCGCTATCATCATTCCAGTTTTGCGTAATTTCTGCAAGTTTATTTTTACGTGGATCTTCAGAACTAAAATTCTTAAAAGTCTTCGCGATCAAAGCTTGCAATACTTCTTTATCTACCGGCCAGTTGATGAATTTTTCTTCAAAAACCTGCTCAATAACCGGCGATTTTAAGATGATCTTTTTAAAGATATGCTTGATGATATCCTTTTCCGTACCGATCGAGCGATCTTCTTGTTGCAAGTACTCCAAATAAGCTTCAGAATCCTTTAACTGCAAAAATACAGTACGCACGATCTCCGGATCAAAGCTCCAGGAAATCTTATATTTTTTGACACCTTCTCCATATTGTGGATTTTGTCTCAATGACTCAATAAAAGTGTTTGTACTTAACTTGGTCGTTAAAGACAAGTCTTTTTCAGTTGGTAAAAACTTATTAGCCCTACCCTCTGCATCTATTAAGACATAATCAGATACTTCATCTAAAAGATTCAGTGTCCACATATACATCTCATAAACTTCATCCACATTTTTTAATAGTGCTTTCTCAAATGTTTTGATGTCTTTATCTTCTGAAAGACTGTACGCATAAAGCGTTTGCACTACTTTTACCCTCAGGTGTCTCCTGTTTAACATAGTAATTTAAAGAACGATTTTTTTATAAAATAATAAATAAGAACGATTTTGGGATGAAGACTATCTCTTGATTTTTTTAATATCCTGGATACGCTTCTCCGCGATGCGATTAGCCGCTTCAAAAGTAGAAATATTCTCTTCTTTTGATTTTTTCAATACGTCTCTAGTCGCATTATAAATATTTTTGATCACAAATTCAGTGTGATCTACGCCATAATTTTGAATTTCTGAATAACAGCCAATTAATGCACCGGCGTTGATCAAATAGTCAGGGGCGTATAATATACCTCTTTCATGAAGGATAGAACTTGTAACATGTTCGTCTTTCAATTGATTATTCGCCGAACCGGCAATAATTTTACATTGCATTTTCTGCGCGGATTCTGGATTTACCGTACCGCCTAATGCACAGGGAGAATATACGTCAAATTCGTGATCAAATACTTCACCGTAAGGTATTGGCTCAGCTTTGTACTTGGCCGCTACTTTCAACATTTTTTCTTCCGTAATATCGCTGACATATACACGCGCATTCTCTTCACGTAACATGGCAATTAAACGCTCACCAACTCCACCGACGCCATGCACAATAACTTTTTTACCAGCAACATTTTCCGATCCGTACAATTCCTTTAAACAGGCTTTTATACCAAAATAAACACCCTGAGCTGCAAAGATCGAAGGATCACCCACACCACTGCCATGAATTGCTTTTGGTAAACCAGCAACATGGTCAGTTTCGGTATAAATATGTTCTAAATCGCGTTGTGTGGTACCTACATCCAAAGAAGCAATGAAATTTCCATTCAATCCTTCAATAAACTGGCCCAAACGGCGCAATAAAACCTCAGATTTGTCCAAACGGCTATTCCCAATAATAACAGCACTACCACCGCCTAAATTCAATCCAGTGATGGCTGATTTATACGTAATGGCCTTGGATAAACGTAAAGCATCCTCAATAGCTTCTTCTGTACTTTCGTAAGGTAACATACGAACCCCTCCTATCGCTGGCCCTAAGGTTGTATCATGGATCGCAACGATAGCTTTCAAGCCCACCAATTCATCATTACAGAAAAATAAGTTTTGATGGCCAGACTGGCTCATCAATTCAAAAATAGAATTTTGAGATGTTGACATAAAATGTACTACTCTAATTTGTTTTAATTTTTTAAGGTACTTGATGCAAAAGTAGGAAAATTATTCGTTGTGCATAACAACTTTTTTTATCCAAGACTTAACATTTGATTTCCGAATGACAGTAAATTCACTCAAATCGTAAAGCATTTTGATGAATTAGTCCTACTTTTGTATTCGTAATATGAAGGATCTCGCCTACTTAAATAAGTACTTTTATAAATACCGCTGGAAACTGGTTCCAGGGGTTATTTTTGTTATCATCTCCAACTATTTCGGGGTATTGCCGGCAAAGGTAATTCGCGAAGCATTTGATTTGGTACAGGAAAACATCTATCTATACCGTCTATTTGATGGTTTCGACAGACAGGAACTCATCTACAAGGTATTTGGCACCAGCCTCCTGTTTTTTGGTTTCGTCGTCCTCCTACTGTCGCTCTTGCGGGGCATATTTTTATTCTTTATGCGTCAGACGATTATTTTAACCTCGCGTTATATTGAATACGACCTCAAAAATGAGATCTATAATCACTACCAAGATTTAAACTTCGGTTTCTTTCGGAAGAACAATACCGGAGATCTCATGAGCCGAGCCACCGAAGATGTCAATCAGGTACGTAACTACTTAGGCCCCGCTATCATGTATGCGATCAATACGGTAGTTTTATCGATCATGGTCATCTATGCGATGTATAGCGTCAATGGACGCTTGGCTACCTATGCATTGGCGCCAATACCGGTCCTATCGGTTATTATTTTATTTGTCAACAAGATTATTAACAAGCGTAGCTTAAAAATACAGAAACAACTGGCGAAGCTTTCTTCTTTCGTGCAGGAAACTTTTGCAGGTATCCGCGTCATCAAGACCTATACCAGAGAACAAAATAAAATGCAGGAATTTGAGAAGGAAAGTACCATTTACCGCAACACGGCTCTTGATCTCGTAAAAGTACAGGCTGTTTTCTTTCCGCTTATTCTATTGCTTATTGGGCTCAGTACGGTAATCACCATTTATATCGGTGGAATTGAAGTTGCCAAAGGAACAGTAACTGCCGGAAACATCGCTGAGTTTATCATCTATGTCAACCAGTTGACTTTCCCGGCCATGTCTTTGGCTTGGGTTACCTCATTGGTACAACGTGCTGCGGCCTCACAAAAACGCATCAACGAATTCCTTCAAACGGAATCTCCTATTGTTAACGGAACAGCTACCAAAGAACTCGCGGGTGAGATCAGGGTTGATGGAATCTCCTTTACCTATCCGGAAACAGGTATTCAGGCGATTAAAAATATATCGTTCCAAATTCCGATCGGCAAAACACTTGCTATTATCGGAAAAACAGGCTCCGGAAAATCCACGCTGGCCAACTTACTCCTTCGGATGTATGATATTGACAAAGGAAGTATTCATTATGATAGTCTAGAAATTAAAAACCTTGATTTCAAAAGCTTGCGCCAACAAGTTGGATTTGTCCCACAAGATGTTTTCCTATTTTCAGATACCATTGCCAATAATATAGGCTTTGGTTTAGACCACTTTACACAGGAACAAGTGGAACAGGCCGCCAAAGATGCCGCTGTATACGACAATATTATAGCTTTTGAAGATGGATTTGAAACTGCCGTTGGGGAACGTGGTATTACCCTCTCCGGTGGACAAAAACAACGGGTATCCATCGCACGCGCTTTAATTAAGGAACCCAAAGTATTGATTTTTGATGACTGTCTTTCCGCCGTGGATACAAAAACAGAAGAAACAATTCTCCGTTCGCTAAGCCGCATCATGAAAGGCAAGACCTGTATTTTTATTGCCCATCGCATCTCGACGATCAAGAATGCAGACCATATATTGGTGATGGATCAAGGCGAAATTGTAGAACAGGGTACACATGCTGAATTGATGGAGAAAAGAGGTGAATATTTTGAACTCCATGAAAAGCAATTACTGGAAAGTGTCGAAGGATAATTAAAATATCCCTGAATTCAGCTAAAGGATAGAAGGGATATCTCTCCTAAATTTGTCTTAAATATTTAAGTCAAACATTTTACAATAAAGGATCATGGAGAGAACCCCTATTCAGAAGGCTACGTCAAATGACGGAAAAACAATTGCTATTATTTCTTACTTAACCATCATCGGCCTTGTTGCAGCCATCATCATGAACAACAAGGAAAAGACTGCTTTAGCGCAATTCCATATCCGACAAAGTATAGGCATTTCAGTAACAGGAATGGCTTTGGGATTGTTACGTTTTGTTCCGGGTATTGGCGGAATCGCCATTAGTATTGTTGGATTGCTCCTACTTATTGCTCTTATACTAGGATTAATGTCCGCATTTTCCGGAGAGCGGAAACCACTCCCCTTCATCGGTGAAAAATACCAGGAATGGTTCAATATGATCTAATAGGCATTTTAAAGACATGGAGCACCTACCCATCATAGATGCTCCATGTTATCGTTTTTTACGGACGTTCTGCCTTCAATTGAACATAGCGCATCTTTAACTGGCTTTCATATCCGGCACCGTTTTCTCCTCTTTAAAAAACAGGGCAAATAGCAAAAGACAAAAACCAGAAATACCTGCCGGAATAAACCAAAGATATTCCCAAAATTGAGCAGCATAAGCTGTTTTCAGGTAATCTGAAACAGCACCGGCAACCCAAAATCCGATCAGCATCCCTACACCGTACATCGCGATGGTAATAAGCCCCTGTGCAGAAGCCTTGTATTTTTCACCAGCAATTCGATCGGTGTAGATCTGCCCCACTACGAACATAAAATCATAGCAGATGCCATGCAATAAAATTCCGGATAGCAATAAGAATGACCGTTCCTGTCCGTCGCCGTAGGCAAAAAACAAATAACGGAGTGCCCAGGCCGCAATGCCCAGTAAAATCATCTTTTTATACCCCAAGCGTCTAAAGAAAAATGGAATCAACAACAAGCAGATGGCTTCGGAAAATTGCCCCAATGCCATTTTTGCTGTGGGGTTCGGTATTCCGGCATTGACCAAAAATGGGTTCGCATTTTGATAATAGAACGAAATGGGAATACAGATGACAATTGCTGTTACAAAAAAAATCAGAAAACTCCGCTGTTTTAAAAGCTTCAATGCATCCAAACCGATTGCCTTTCCAAAATCAAATTTTTCATCCCTGAGTTTCACCTGAGGTGGAGTTTTTGGCAGGGCCAAACTAAAGAATGCCAGTAACACCGAACAAACCGCGCCCATAATAAAGGTATTATGCAAGGCTCCTGCCTGTATCGATTCGGGAGCATCCCAACGGAACAAATAACTGATCACAAGTCCCGAACAGATCCAACCGATCGTTCCCCACACGCGTACCCCCGGAAAATACTTCTTTGCGTCTTCAATATGCCGGAATGCGATTCCATTGGATAAGGATAGCGAAGACATGTAAGCCATAAAATAGACAAATACATAGGGATAAAAATGTGTCGCATCCGGTGCCTGCGACATCCCGTAAAGTAGTCCAGCTCCAATGAGATGTAATGCTGAAAGTACCCGCTCGGCATTAAAGTATCTGTCGGCGACAAAACCCACAAAAAAAGGAGCAAATACAGCACCAAGGGATTGTGTTGCAAAAATATTCGCGACCTCCATACCCGAGGCATTGAGCGATTTAATAAGGTATGTTCCCAAAGTAACAAACCAGGCCCCTTTGATAAAATATTCTAAAAACATCATCAGGGACAATTGGACGCGTAATACTGGTTTCATCGATTAATTCGTGTTGGAGGTGTTTGTTTTGATTTATTTCATCGGTTTCAATGACCACGTAGAAGCCTTATGTTATTGATACACACAACGACAGCGAGCGATACGATTGCTGAAATAACGCGCTCGTTGTCCTCGAGTGACTATCGCTTAAACAGGCTATTGTCTTCGGTTGTCATTGCTCTATACAAGCTCAAATAGAGCTCTATTTTATTCTTATGATTCGGGCAACGCATTTCGCATAAAATTAAGCCAGTTCTTGCTGGCAATCTTTTCAAGATCGGTGTTATTATACCCTCTTTTTGACAGGATGCCAAATACTTTTTGGATATCAGCAATCGTTTCCAAATCATAAGGACACTGCTCACGGCCAAATGCGCCGTCTAAGTCGCTCCCCACGCCAACATGATCGACATTTCCTGCCAATTGACAAATATGATCAATATTGTTGGCCATGATATCCATGGAGCAATTGCTTGTTTTAGGATCGGATACACCTCGTACCCAATTCGGTACCATCATCCAAGCATCGAGCGCTACCCCGATCACTGCTTTTTTCTTTACAAGAGCCTTGATCATTTCATCACTGAACTGCCTGTTATGGTCCACAAACTTGCGACAGTTATTATGGCTGGCCCAAATCGCACCCTGATAGCGTTGGACAGCATCCCAAAAAGCATCATCATTCAGGTGTGTCGCGTCCAATATCATCCCCAATCGCTCCATTTCTTCCAATAACCTTATTCCCTGCTCATTAAGCTTACCCGACGAGTCTGTTCCATTGGCATATCGACCCGGTCCGTAATGTGCTGGCCCAATCGCTCTTAAGCCATAGTTATAGGCTGTTTCGAGATAGCTGATATCAACAATGGAATCGGCACCTTCCAGACTCAGCAGATATCCGATTGGCTTATCGGCATGATCGCTGCCATCCGACCAGAGCGCCAAATGCTGGTCCAAATCAGTTTTTGTACAGATCATTTTCATTTGTCCATCGGCTTCCATTGCTTTATACCATGCAAGCTGCCCCTGTGTTTGTGCCCATGCCTGTTCCGGTGAGTACCAGCCTGGTAAAGAGCTCTCGGGTTTTACGAAACGGGCGATTTGTGTAGCAACAACCAAACCAATATGACCACGACGCAATTCGTCAAAAGTGACGGTTGCCTTAGCCCGATCGGGCTTGTCATCCATCCCCTTTTCCCTACGGTTCAGTTCGGTAATCGACAATCGAAGATCCCGATTCCATTCCATGGCGTTCATACTCAAATCCAAATGTGCATCGACCAAAAATGGCATTTCAAATTCGTACATATCAATAATTTATTTTTTTATTTCGCGCATAAACAGTCCAAATTTGATCTGCCTGCCGTTCATTGACAACTTGAAGTTCGCCATAACAAGCTACTGTTGGGCAGATGTGCCTTGGCACGGCATAAAGGGCATCGCCTAAGTTAAACTGGGCACTATCTGCTACCTCAACGACCAAATGTTCTTCACTTTGCATTTTTATTTCGCCAATACGCGGATCAAAAAACTTGACGCGGGGTTGCGGCGATTCACATGCAACTGATTTATACCCCAGATCCAAACAAAGGTGCTTGTGATCAACAATCGAGACGACACGCGTCAGAAGTACCGCCGCAAGCATAAAATCCTGTTCTGCGTAATTTTCGGCATAGCCAAAATCCCAAAACACAAACGTTCCGGGACTGCATTCTACATCGCTGCGTTCGGCATGAAAAGGGAAACTTGGCGAACCGCCAATAACTTTAGTCAACGGTTTAGAGGTGGACACCTGCGCCATAAGGTAGGCGGTTTCGAGTATACCATATGAATGTTGGGATTGCTTTTCGCGAAGTTTATAATCCTTGTCATGAATATGACCGTCATAACCATGCACACCTACCAACTGAATACCTTCCAAAAGATGGATATCCATAACGAGACGCTCAATCCCTTCTAAAGATACTCCTGTACGGCCCATGCCAATATTAACATCGAGATAAACAGCGCTGCGTAAGCCTTTCGACAGACTACGCTTTGAAATCTCCTGTGCTGCATCGACATGATCCACAAGACAGGCAAAATGTGTCTCCGGAAAGGCGGTTACAAGATTCAAAAAACGATCTATCTTTGGCCCTACGGGCTGGTATGCCAGCAAAACATCTTTTGCACCGATAACACCCAATAGTTCAGCTTCTGCAATGGTTGCACACTTAAACTTTGTAATCCCCCTATCCATCATCAGTTGGCATACTTCCCGACACTTGTTCGTTTTGATATGCGGCCGCAATCGATCGGCCCGCCCATGCACAATATGTAAAGCGCGATCTATGTTCTTGACAATGCGATCAGGGTAGACCAGTAAAGCTGGCGAATCGACCTGATCGACATCATGTATATGGCACCAAGTTTCCATACAATTCCGATTAGTATAACTCAAATAATGCTTCGATTTCTACGGGAATATTATCGGGCAAAGAACCAAATCCAACTGCACTACGTGTTCCAATACCATTCTCTTCTCCCCAAACCGCAGCGAATAGCTCACTACAGCCGTTAATTACGCCTGGATGATAAAGAAAATCCGAGGTACAGTTGACCATACCCAATACCTTGATCACACGCTTGATTTTGTTCAATGAGCCCAAGTTGGTTTTAATGGTCGACAACATGGTTAGACCAACTTGTCTCGCCGCAAGTTTGCCTTCTTCAGGACTGATATCACTTCCAATTCGACCGATAATTAATGCAGCATCATCTTGTACAGGACCATGACCAGAAAGATACAGGTACTTGCCGTCAATGACGTATGGTTTATAGACACCTTTAGGTGCCGGTGCTGGTGGTAATGTCAAACCTAATTTTTCGAATTGTTCATCTGCGTTGTACATCTTTAACGATTTTAAAGTTTAAAATAATAGCTAATATAAAATTAATTGCAATAGTAAAACAGCAAGCAGCCCAACAATGGAAACAATCGCCTCCATGATGGACCAGGAAAATAAGGTATCCTTTATGCTAAGTCCAAAATACTCTTTAAATAGCCAAAATCCGGCATCATTAACATGGGAAAACATCAAACTGCCGGCTCCTATCGCCAACACCATAAGGTTGGGATCCACTTTTCCCCCTGTAACAATCGGTAGCAGCACACCAGCCGCCGTTAGAGCGGCTACTGTGGCCGAGCCGACACAACCTCTGATAACAGCTGTAATTAACCAAGCCAATAGTAGCGGTGAAATCGACAGCTGCTGCAGGGTATTGGCCAATAATAGACTCACACCACTATCCTCCATCACCTGTTTAAAGATTCCCGAGCCAGCAATAATCAGTAGGATCATGGCAATATCTTTCACTGCAGATTCATAGATTTTCATCACATTGGCCATCGATCGCCCCAATTTCAATCCTAATAAATAGGTTGCTACACTGACCGCAATAACCATAACAACGGTGGGGTTGCCGATAAACTTAACTCCCTGCTGCAGCGCTATATTGCTTGTATGATAGCAATAAGGAAGCAATGTAAATAAGACAATGAGCAATACCGGCAGCAAGGCTACAACCAAACTCACGGCCACTGTGGGGCGCAGATACTGCGCTGATTCCGAGTGATCTTTCTCGCGGAAAATTGATTCCTGACTTGCCCGTATATTTTTGAGGCTTCTTCCAAAAATTGGCCCACCCAAAATAATAGCGGGTATGGCGATCAAAAGACCATAGATAAGTGTCAGTCCCATATCAGCGCGAAACAGGGCAACTAATGCAACTGGGGAAGGATGTGGCGGAATAAAGCCATGTGTCACAGACAGGGCAGCCAGCATCGGTAATCCAATATATACTGTCGGCAACTTATAGCGGTAGGAAATCGAAAATATCAAGGGGACTAATAAGACAAATCCGATTCCATAAAATAGCGGTATTCCAACGATAAAACCCGTCAACATAAGCCCCCACTGCAGGTATCGCTCTCCCATCAGGCGGACCATTTGCTCAGCAATTATCTCAGCGGCCCCACTTTCAGCAACAATTTTCCCCAACATTGCGCCCAAAACAATAATTAAAGTTAGGCTTCCCATGACGCCTGCAACACCTTTTTCAACTGTACCCACCAACTGTGCCGGTGGAATACCCAAACAAAGTCCGCTGAGTAAGGAAACAACTAAAAAAGCGAGAAAGGCATTGATCTTAAAATAAGTTATGCAAAGGATAAGCAAACAAATGCTGATTACAATGAGGAGTATAGTCATTATATCACTATTAGGTTTTCCCTCAATTTGAGAGCTTGTATAAAATTTGGTCTATTAAATCATTTTTTCATCCTGAAAGTAAGGTAATTTTTCATTTTTTGCAAGAAAAATGAAAAATTAATGAAAATAAAAAAGGTATGGCTTACACCATACCTTTCTGTTTCCTTGACCTATCTCTTTTTGCTTTCATGACCTATCGTCAAAAAAAACCAGCAATAGGCCCTTGTTGAAAATTTATTTTTTAGGGATCTCTTTGAGAATTTCCAGCACAAAACTCCAAAACTTCTGTACAGAAGAAATGGAAACACGCTCTGCAGGCGAGTGTGCACCCAAGATTGTAGGTCCAAAAGAAATCATATCCATTTCGGGATAGTTTGTTCCCAGGATACCGCACTCAAGTCCGGCATGGCAAGCGACGACTTCTGGAGCTTCACCATGTTGTCTTGTATAAATTGATTTGAGCACTTCTAAAATTTCAGAATTCGGATTAGGTGCCCATCCTGGATAATTGCCCGAAAAATTGACAGTAAAACCACCTAGTTCAAATGCGGCTTTTAAAGATTGGGCTAAATCAAATTTAGACGTTTCAACAGAAGATCTGGTTAGACATTTGATGGAAACCTTTTCCCCGCCTACTTCTACTTTAGCAATATTATTGGAGGTTTCTACCAAGTCTTCAAAATCGGCGCTCACACGATACACACCATTTAAGGCCGCATAAACACTGTTGATCAGGTTTTCCTGCACGTTTACTGGAACTACTGTTGCATAAGCAGCATCAGTTTGCTTTACGACAATTTCCATAGCTGGTTCTGTCGTTGCAAACTCCAATTTAATATCCTGAGCCAATTGTGTCAAATTCTGAACAAAGTCAGTTGCTTTATCCTTCGCGATAACCACCTTTGCAACACTTTCTCTCGGAATGGCATTGCGTAGACTTCCGCCCAACAAAGAGGCAATACGCAATCCATAATGTGCATTGGCGCCAAAGAGCAAACGGTTCATCACTTTATTAGCATTGGCAAAACCTTTATGAATGTCCATACCAGAATGCCCGCCATGTAGTCCTTTTACGGTAATTTCAAAAGATAACGTATCAAAAGGACAAGGCTCTGCAACGTAGGACTGCGTTGCCGTTACATCAATGCCCCCAGCACAACCAATATCAATTTCAGTATCATTCTCTGTATCCAGATTCAACAGGATTTCACCCGAAAGCACACCGCCTTTTAAACCTAAAGCTCCCGTCATGCCTGTCTCTTCATCAATGGTAAACAAGGCTTCGATAGCAGGGTGTTCAATAATGGATGATTCCAAAATCGACATGATTGTCGCAACACCAAGACCATTATCTGCCCCCAAGGTGGTGCCCTCAGCTTTCACCCAATCCCCATCAACATACATCTTAATACCTTCATTATCGAAGTCAAAAACAGTATCGTTATTTTTTTGGTGCACCATATCCAAATGCGACTGCAATACAATCGTTTTACGGTCCTCCATTCCCGGAGTAGCGGATTTTTTGATGAGCACGTTGCCAATCTCATCAACGCTTGTTTCTAAACCCAAGGATTTACCAAAGTCTACCATAAAGGCGATCACGCGCTCTTCTTTTTTAGAAGCTCTCGGGACCGCATTCAATGCAGAGAAATTTTTCCAAATTGCTTTTGGTTCTAAACTATTTTCAATCATATCTAAAATTTTTCCTTGGTCAAAGTTACTCCATTTTTATTAGAAATTCGGTGATTATTGGTTTAGAATAAAAACAAAAGCCAATCGCTGTTCGTTCTAATAAAGGGTATAAACATGAACAAATTAATATGCATAGACCAGTACAAGTTGAACGAAAGGATATTTATTTTAAACCTGATAAAAAGAGAGTGCTAGCACGTTTTTTTTCGTTGGGAGATGATCGCACGATAAAAGTTATTAAACGCATTTTATCCCTTAACGAGGCGCAACGAAAAGAAGTTTTTGGACAGGTCTTACGAAGTTATACGAAAAGACATCGCAGCATTGTCCATATCTTTGAACGGAACTTTGACCGGGTTAGCCACCTATTGGAGAAGATTCCATTTTCAAAAGATAAGCTAAGTCATATCGACAAGCTGCTGATCGGCTCTTATTTCACGATGGAATATTCCATAGAATCGGCGGCATTGTTTAATCCTTCCATTATCGAACATCCGGATCAAACAGAATTATTTCGAGGTGAAAAACGTGTTATTTTGAGTTTCAGGGCTACAGGAGAAGGCCATGTCTCTTCGATCGTTTTTCGGTCCGGCACATTGGATGTCGACAACAATATACATATCGATTACGTCGGCAGTTTATTGGACAAACCTATGCAAGTCAAAAATCACCGTTATCACAAGGAGTCATTCTTAAAGAAGATGAATGAGCTACATGCCGAGCCAACGGAAGTCAAGTCCAAATTGGAGGAAAAACTAACGGAAACATTTACTTACGAAGAACTCAAACGGTACATCGATGAAGTTCGAAAGGATAGTGACGAAAATCTAGAGAATGTCACCTTTCTGCAACAGGCGCTCTGGCTCGCTTCCTCGCATTATGAAATGACCTTCTCCCTCGATACTTCCATTTCAGAACGCGTGATATTTCCAATTGCCGATACCGAAAAAAGGGGGATTGAAGATGCGCGTTTTGTTCAGTTCAAAAACGAAAAAGGGGAAAATACCTACTATGCAACTTACACTGCGTACGATGGATTCAGCATCCTCCCGAAATTACTCACCACAAAAGATTTTTACCACTTCAAAGTGAAACCTATTTATGGTGAAATTGCCAATAAGGGGGCGGCACTATTTCCACGTAAAATAAATGGACGTTATGCCATGCTCTGCCGGATTGATGGTGAGAACAACTACATCGCCTATTCCAATAACATCAATATATGGCAGGAAACGGCAATCCGGATTCAGCAGCCAGAATATCCGTATGAATTTGTTCAGATTGGCAATTGCGGTTCGCCGATAGAAACACAATACGGCTGGCTGATTTTAACCCATGCCGTTGGACCAATGCGTGAATATGTCCTAGGTGCAGCGCTTTTGGACTTGGACAACCCGCATGTCGAAATTGGACGTCTACACAGCCCACTGATGACACCCAATGACGAAGAGCGAGAAGGCTATGTACCAAATGTCATTTATTCCTGCGGAGCCATTGTACACAACGAACACCTGATTTTACCTTATGCGATGTCCGATTATGCATCAACTTATGCAACCATCAAGCTCGAAGATTTGTTGCTCGCTATCTTGAATCCTGATCGTTATCAATAAAAGCACGATAAACTACGATATAAGCCAAATAGAAACAAAGGGTGCTCTCCGCCCCTTGGTTTCTATTGATGCCATAGGACTCGAGCCCATCACAGCAACCTTTGGTTTCCTCGTCATACAAAGCGAGCCGAAGATCATTCTCGCCCAAAAACCAGCGAAAGGAAGCAATCATACGGGTAAAATAGACCTTTTTATTCGTGAGTCGAAAAGCTTCACGATACATAAATACCATTGCCGTGACATCAAGTGGCTGCTGACCAAACTTGCTGATATGCTTTCCTTGCTTGGCCCATTCTTGGTTTCCGACCAATGAGAGCGCACCGTTTTGGACAGTGATACTTTCGAGAAACTTTAAAGTCGATAGTCCCAACTGTTTTATTGTTTCATCGTTCAAAAAAGGATAAGCCATCAATAAGGCATAAGGTAAAATTGCGTTATCATAACTCAGCACCCCTTCAAACCATTGCCAGTTTTCATCTGAACTTGCCTCGTATTCCTTTACCAGTTTGCCGATAAGTGTCCGCATCAACTCTATCATCAGCTCGTCATTGGATTGATGATGCAAATATTCCGCAATTCCCAATACAGTGTATGCAATCGCCCGGTTGGAACGCAACTTGCCAAAATTTGGAACAGCACGAAAGAAAAGCTCATGTCCCAATTGATAATAACTTGTTAGTTTTGTCTCCCGAAGAAGCAGCCCCAATGCCCATATCGTCCGTCCAAAGGAATCTTCCGAACCGACTTCATCGAGGAAACTATGTTGGAAATTCATAAAATTGTGAAAAAGGCCGTCTTCGCGCTGATGATAATAGATATAGCTCAGGTAGGTCGAAATACGACGGTCGAGCCTTTTGTCGGCAAAATCTTGCTGCGCCAATAAAGTAACTAAAAGCGCTCTTGCATTATCGTCAAGACAATAGCCCTCTTTGTAGTTCGGGAGAGAATAGGTTGCATGCTGTACGATACCGACCTGATTGGTCAGTCTGTCGATATGCTTCCAGCTGAATTTAGGCATTTCCTCTTTGCTAAATCCGACATTTTCTTTGAGGCTATCGTAGGTAGGAATAATTTTATTTAAAATTCGTGTGTACCGGAGGCCTATATTTTTCCAGGTCATCTCTTTCCCAAATGCGCTGGCATTGTCCCGCAATGTTGTTCGATAGTCCAAATTTGAAAACAAATTTTTGAGCACCTCGGCCATCTTGCTGGAATTTTTAAATTCTACGAGTACACCCCTTCCATCAGCTAGCAATTCCTTGGCATGCCAATAAGGAGTGGAAACCACCGCAGCTCCGGAACCGATGGCGTAAGATAATGTTCCACTTGTGATCTGTGCCTCATTAACATAAGGTGTAACATAAACGTCGCAGGCGCTTAGATAATCCACAAGATCGGCCTGGCTCACAAAGGAATTCACAAATTGTACGTGTTCCTGCAACTGATAAGCTTCGACTAGACTGCCCAGGTATTCCCGGTACTCCTCCCCGGAATGCGCCAATACATTAGGATGCGTTTTACCAACAACGAGGTACAACAGGTCCGGTTCATCCTTGACGACATCGGGGAGAGCTTCGATCACCATTTCAATTCCCTTGTTTCGCCCCAAAAAACCGAAAGTCAATAAAACTTTCTTTCCAGAAAGACCCTTCTTTAGTTTTGCAAGCTCATGATCCAAAGTAAACTCTGGAACCCCGTGCTGAATCAATCTCACTTTAGAGGTATTTACCCGATAAATCGATTTGAGTAAAGTGATTGCATAATTGCTCATAACGATCACAATGGATGCTCGCTTAACAATTTCAATAAGAATAGCCTTTTCATCAACATTGGGCTTCTCAAGAATGGTGTGAAAATTTACCAGCAAGGGAATATGTAACGCGTTAATCAAGGACAATATATATGTTCCACTGTTTCCGCCAAATATGCCATATTCGTGCTCCAGTATCACACAATCGTAGCCGTTTTCATTAATATAATTTGCGGCTTCAATATAGGACAATTGATGATGTTGGTCTATTTTAAACACAACCTCACTGGGATAAACATAGTCCCGATCCGCGACCGCAAACACATGTTGTGTCAGCTCCTGATTATGCAGTGCTACAGCATGCAACAAATCTGATGTAAAAGTGGCAATTCCACATTCTTTGGGCAAGTAGGTACTTATATAAGCAATCTTCATTGAAATAATAATTTTGAATATAGCCCGGACAAAGGCAATAGCATCGTGTGCTCCACTATCTAAATGCTTCTCGACCCCAAATTGTTTGTCACAACTGTATGATTTAAATCGGAAGAGGGTTTAATGATACCTTGTACAAATCCGTACGGTGCTATAAAACTTGGGGTGGTAAGGCTGTCCAGTTGATGGAAACAGAATAATTTGATAGAAACAGGCTATCCTTAGGTTATGCTTAGCAAAAAACAAGGGTTTCACTGATTCTGCGAAATAAGAGAACCTAAAACCTAACGTCTTAACGCGTAGATTGCTATTGTATTTAAACATCAATTTATCTAAGTTTGTTGCAGAAAAATGGCCATTGAATGAAATCAGCAAAGGAAAAAATGATTGCCGGCCTTCCTTACATCGATTCGGAGGGGCAATTATTTAAGGAAAGACAATACGCAAAAGAAGAACTGAAGCGATTTAACGATTCAGAGCCTAAACAACTGAAATTCAGAAAACAGATTATTCAAAAACTGTTTAAAGGAACGGGAACTCGATTCTTTCTCGAACCTCCCTTTCGTTGCGATTATGGATATAATATTACGATCGGTGAGAACTTTTACAGCAATTATAACTGTACGATTTTAGATGGCGCACCGGTTACCATAGGTGAGAATGTATTATTTGGGCCTAATGTAAGCCTCTTCACAGCGGGTCATCCCCTCCATTTTGAAGCAAGAAATCAAGGTTGGGAATTTGCTTTGCCGATCGTTATCGAAGATAATGTATGGATCGGTGGACATGTTGTCGTCAACCCCGGTGTGCGAATCGGAAAAAATTCGGTCATTGGTTCTGGATCGGTCGTCACAAAAGATATACCAGCGGATGTCATAGCTGCAGGTAATCCCTGCCGGGTCATACGTAACATCACCGAAGCGGATCGGATCACCTACACTGAAAATCTGTAGGCATAACACAGGTCACAAGGGATAACATAGGTCACATTTATGGGGAAAAGGATCTATCTTCCCGCTTACACTAAATTCCCACTTACAATTAATCTATAGGATCATCTGTTATAAATAATGAATAGGTGACGGTATCTTCATGCTGTTTTAGAAGAACAAATCCATTACTTGTCCAAAAATGTTGCTGATCGCCGGTCACATTTGCAAGAAGATATTTACCAGCAAATGTATGGATAAATAGTCGCGCATGCTTCAATAATGCTGTACCTACACCCTTCTGCCTTACACGTGGAGCAACAGCGAGGAAATGGATTGTATAAGTATCACCTAAACTAATCAGGCTCAGCACGCCTACCACTTCATTTCCATCGTAGGCCGCAAAATGCGTCGCTTCAAAATCGCCATCCAACATCACTTCAGCCAGCTTACCTTCGGGAGAGAAAACCTCTTTTCGAAGTTTCCAGGTCCGGGCAGCAAAGACTTGTTCAATGTACCAATCCATCATAATCCTTTTCTAATTCGAGAAATGCATTGGAAAGATGACTAATGGTATCCGACGGTAACAGGGAATAGGTACCGATGGTCTTTACGGCAATATCTGCCGCGCCCCCATGGATATATACCCCCATAATTAAAGCCTCTTTGGAAGAATAGCCCTGTCCAAGCAAGGAGGTAATTATCCCCGTCAGGATATCGCCACTGCCTCCTGTTGCCATCCCAACATTGCCCGTACTATTGAAGTACACCATTCCATCGGGCATAACCATAGCACTATTAGCTCCTTTTATTAACACGTAAAACTGATGTTTACGCGCAAAAACTTTCACTTTCTCCATCTTTTCGAAATCATCTTGCCAAGCACTCAATATCCGGCTAAGTTCTTTGGGATGGGGAGTCAATATACTGTGCGCCGGAACGAAAGCCCAAAGGTTCGGTTCGCGGGCAAGAATATTTAAAGCATCAGCATCTAATACCAAAGGGGTATCATTAACACGGGTTATAAATACCTTTAGCGCATCAATTGTATGCGGCGCTGTTCCCATGCCGATTCCGATACCCACAGACTGATAGCCATCGATTGCCGGAAATTGGCTAATAAAATCCTGCTCAGGATCTGTTATCACCATCGCTTCGGGCACAGCGGTCTGTAAGATGGTATTGCCACCGTCAGGCACATAAGCGGAAGCTAAACCGCAGCCCGCTCGAAGAGCCGCTTTTAACGCAAGCTGAACAGCCCCCATTTTACCTTTACTTCCGCCAATAATCAGGGTATGACCAAATGTTCCCTTATGATCAAATTTCCTCCGTTGCCGATAAAAGGACCTGACAAGCGGCTCGTCGACATAAAAAAGATTGGTTTCTGCCGCTTCAATTGCTCGTTGGCTAAGATCGATATCCAATACCTTGAAGTCTTTTACATACCATTGGTTTTCGGGCAGCAGCAAGGCCAGCTTTGGAAACTGAAAGGTATAAACCAAATCTGCCTTTACAATTGGAACATCCGCAGCAGTCTTTCTATCTGCCAGTAGTCCAGAAGGCATATCAACGGAATAGATTCTTGCACCACATCCATTTATACTGGAAATTATACCGCTCCAATCAGTTGTCAATACACGCTTTAATCCATAACCAAACAAGCAGTCCAGTACGATTGCATCGGAAGGGATAGCAACCTGGTCTTGCGCAGCAACTTTTTGAATGATATGATTGGGTAAACGCTTTTGATTGGCAAGATTATCAGCGGAGTAATCCTCCACATCGATTAAATAGACCTTGACTTGGGCCTGTTGTTGGTCCAACAGACGGGCCAGCACCAAGCCATCGCCGCCGTTGTTTCCTTTACCGCAGAAGATAAAAAAAGTACTGTACTCCAATCGGGGATGACGCTTTTTAATTTCCTCAAAAACAACTGTTGCAGCTCGTTCCATCAGGTCTAGACCGCTAATTTTTTGATCCTTTAGGGTTTCACTATCAATTTTGTTTATCTGCTGAGCGGAAAGTATCTTCATGTGGCTGCTATTTTTATTGAAAGTACCTATTCTCAAGGTCAATTAAAAATTTCGGTATCATTTTTTGGCGAGCTGGCGATAGTGATCCTCGTGTAGGATCCCACAGAGGAACCACATTGGATCGCTATCGTTTAGCTCATGCACGTGCCTGCTTTTTATTCACTTGTTGTTACCAGCTTCTTATTCATTTGCTATTACCTGCTTCTTATTCACTTGTTATTACCTGCTTTACTCCCCCTGTCCGTTTCAAAGTACCCCAAGTATTTAATTCACCTTTAATCGCTTTTCTGACAGACTTGAATAAAACGAAGTACATCAGTTGACGCCAGAAAAAACGCTGCGGAAACAAATAAATTAAATTGCTAAGCTTCTCGCCTTCCATTTTAAAGGCAATACCTGCAAAGAACATATCCACGAATACAAAAAGGAAGTAATAAAACATCACTTGACCAAAACCGTTATGCAGTGAAAATAATCCTGCAATTCCTGTCCAGCTGATACCATTTACCTCGCTTAAGGAGAAAAGACCACTCACGAGAGAAAATAACATAAAAATATCGGCCAACGGAGCAAATAAAGGCAGTATAATCTGAAAAATCAGAATATTAGGCATTCCGACCATACCAAAATAGCCATATTTGGGATTCAACAGGGTCTGTTTATTTTTCCAAAAACTCTGCAACACACCAAAACTCCAGCGGAAACGTTGCTTGAAGAGCATTTTGACCGTATCTGGTGCTTCCGTATAAGCGATTGCTTCAGATGAATTTCGCACGGTATAACCCGCTCTTAATATGCGCATGGTTAAATCACAATCTTCCGCTAAGGTATCCGTAGTAAATCCACCCACTTCCAAAATAACAGCTCTACGGAAGGCCCCAATTGCTCCTGGTACGACCGATATCATATTGAGCAAATCGAACGCTCTCCGATCCATATTCTGTGAGGTGATATATTCGATCGATTGCCAATGTGTTAATATATTATGCACATTTCCCACTTTAACACTACCCGCAACAGCAGCGACCTGAGGTTTATTGAAATATTTCATCAACTGTTTTAACGCATCTGTTTTCAGTTGTGTATCGGCATCGATACAAAGCACAAACTGTGCTTCGGATTGTTGGATACCATAGTTAAGGGCAGACGCTTTCCCCCCATTTGGTTTTGTAAATAACCTTACCTTAGGATGATCGCCATACACCTTACTGACAATCTCAAAAGTCTTGTCTTTTGATCCATCATCAACAAAAATCAATTCATAGTTGGGGTAATCCAAATTCAACAGGCTTTTTATCGTTGCCAAAACTGTTATTTCCTCATTATAGGCAGGAATGATCACACTTACCTTTTCACGAGGCTCCACAACCAATTGAGATCGCTCTTTTTTACTTTTTTGTTTTTGTCGGATTGCCAGATAAGCAATCATTGCTGTTCTAAAAATTGCCAATACAATTGCAATGGAAAAAACCAAGTTAAGGAAGATGTTACCGTAAAACAATGTTCCTAAGAACAAGCGGTTGGAAGATCCACTAAATCCCGAATCGGAAGCATTTTCTACAGGAGGCATCAGTTCATCACGTTTTTTCCCCATTAAATCTCCAATCGTCGCAAATTTATAACCATGAGATTTAAAATAATGAATAATACGCGGCAAGGCGGCTATAGTCGCTTCTCGATTGCCTCCGGCATCATGTAATAGAATAATGTTTCCATTATCGCGTTGTTTTATGACTTCATTATAGATTTCATCTGCAGTACGACCAGGTAACCAGTCGTTGGGATCAATATACTCGCCGATATTGATGTAGTTCTCTTTCCGGCTCTGAGCAACAGGCAGAATTTCAGCAACAGTCTGTGGCTCGGCATCAGCATTAAAAGGAGCCCGGAAAAGAATTGTACTATGACCGGTTATGCATTCGATGATCTTTCGGGTGGCATTCAGTTCAAACTTAACGCGATTCGGGCCTATTGTAGACATATCAGGATGAAAAAAGGTATGGTTACCAAGTTCATGTCCTTCTTGATATTCTCTCCGAACCAGATCCATATTTTTCTCAGCCATAACACCGACAAGAAAGAAAGCTCCGGGAACATGTTCCTTTTTTAAGATATCCAATACTTGTGGTGTATACGTAGGATCGGGACCGTCGTCAAAGGTCAGGACCACAGTATTATCTTTTTCTCCAAAGCGTTTGATGACATAATTACTTGGCGTCTTTACATACTCCTGATTCTGAACCATAAGCGTTGATGGGTCGTAAGTGAATTTCACCTCTCCCGGAGCGGGACTATTGACCAAGTCCAAAATTTCCCCATCCCCAATATATTGAATACCACCGACATTGATCTGGCTTATCTTTCTAAAGTCAAAAGGTTCTTTTTGCAGATTTTCTCGGTCCAATGATCTCGAAATAAATGACCATAAACGGGAGTCTTCACTTCCTAAACGCCAAAGTGCAATACCAGCTAGCCCCCAGTCATCTGCTTTGTGGATAAGATTAAAATAGGTTGCAGCGTCTGTAAAATACACATCATGATGCATCCCTGTCCCATCTTTATAGCTAAAGTTGAGATTTGCAGATTCGGGATCAAAAGTAATCTTAGCATTGTAATTATGCGCCAAAATAACAGCATTATCATAAGTCAATGTCTTGCCGACACTGCCTTTTGGCCAATCATATCCATAACAGGCCAAAGCCAGAATCACCTTGTCTGCATCGATCTTATTGCAAAGTTCATCGAGATTCTTTTCAACCCATGCCTGATGTGAAATGGCGCCGGCATTACTTTCAATGGAATGTTGATCATAAGCCATCAAAATAATATAGTCGTTGTATTTTTGTAAGGCAATGGGATCGTAATCATCATTTTCAGGTGAGATATCCTGTGTGACAAGTAGGCCCTCCGTATGAAATACAGTATAGATATGCGCCATAAAATCGTTTAATGGCTTGTGATCATCCAACTGTAAATTCTCAAAGTCAATATTTATGCCGGCAAAGCCATTGCGCTTCACTTTAAGAAGGATGTCGTCTATAAAACGCTGTTGTTTATCCCGATTAAGTAAAATAGCCTTTACAGTCTGCCCGTCAAAATCATTACCACTGAAATTGGAAATCTGTGCAATAGCTTTGCGCTTATATTGATGAATGACCTTAAGTGCAGCAGTATCTGCTTTATCCACTACTGTATCTTGATTAGGCACAGTAAAAAAGGATTCCATAGCAACCATATCCAAATGACCAATATTGCGGCGTAGATCCGATAAAGACTGCTCTCGGACTTCATTAGACCAAGAACTCACATAAAACCCCATATTGATTCTATCTTTGCTACCAATATGTTTCAAATGCTTCAGCTCGCGGTCACGTTTAATCTTCTCTAATTCGGATTTTACAATGGTAAACTCCTTAAATTGTTTGGATTTTTTTAATCTGGCGGTGGACTTTTCAGTCAATGCTGTGTTGGTATTAATTGTTGGAAAAGGAGGAATCTGAATCTTTCCCAATGTATAAACCACACAGATAACACCAATGATCAAACCGATCACCAATGCTCTGCTCATCCATGAAAAAGCGTACCAGCGCTTTTTGCTTGACGTCTGAAAAATCTGTTTTCCTGACATAATCGTATTCTTATTAACTTCGGCTAAGCTACATCAGAAAATGATCCAAAAAGTGGATGAATAGCTTAAAAATTCCTTAATTTTTTCAGACGATTCACACTTCGAATTCTATCTAAATTTAAGTATATTCGATGAAACGCAATACACTAGCTCAGAAACTTTTATATGAGATCGATATATGTACTCATTCCACTCCTCTCGTGTCAGGTTTTCAGTGGATGTGGGCAGCCAAATGTTGCTGCACCTAATAACAAAACTTTGAATCCGGCAACTATTGAGTCAATAGCACCTGACGGGAACCAGTTTATCAACCCCGATGGGATGACGATCAAATCGCGCATTTTGTTACCAAAAGGCTTTAAAAGGCCTGCCTACCGGGTCGAAGAATTTGGAAATTTTCTCGAAAATCTTCCATTATACCCCATCGACCAGGAAGTACATTATTATGATGGAAAAATTAAACCTAGAAATAACATCTACAATAGTGTTGTGAAACTAGATATAGGAAAGCGCGATTTACACCAATGCGCCGATGCTGTCATGCGACTCAGGGCAGATTACTTATACCAACAAAAGCGGTATAAGGACATCAAATTCAACTTCCTTTCCGATAGCAAACCCCGCGCTTATACAAACTATGCAAAAGGAGACTATTCCTACCCAACCTATTGGAAATACCTGGAATATGTGTTTGCCTATGCCAACACAGCCTCTTTACACGATGAGCTGCCCAATGTAAAAACGACTCAGGAAGTTAAGATTGGAGATGCTTTTATCCAGAAAGGATCACCCATTGGCCACGCAATCATTGTAGTTGATCTAGCCAAGGACAGTACTGGAAAAACAATCGTACTCCTCGCACAAAGCTACATGCCAGCTCAAGAAATACAGATTTTAAACAATTGGAACAACAGCACGCTTAGTCCTTGGTACGATATAGACCAGGATATTATAAAAACCCCTGAATGGACATTTTATCCTAAAAACCTCAAAACTTGGCCATAGTCTGCAATGAACAATCCGCTCATTAAAATTGAGCGGATGATTAAATTCTGTTTCAAAAAGTACCCCTGACCCTTTCACCATGAGTTCAAAAGCATACGCAATAACCTATCGGAAATGCTTCAAAAAACAACGGTCGGCCAATTCAACGACGACCTGATTAAAGGGAAAATCCTATTAACAAAAAAGCCATATCAACCCTGATAAAACCATAGGTAATTCCTTGGATTAACAGGCTAATTCTTCAGCTTCTTCCTTCATTTTTTCTATTGAGTACCATGTTGAAAATAATTCGTAAGACGTAAAATTCGCTTTTTTCGTATAAAACCAAACCTTCACATAATCCACATAATACAGCTGATTAAAAGCAATATAAAAATTATAAAACATTAAAATGTATCGCATTTAAGCGTCCCGCCATTCAATTATTCAAATCATTGAAATTACGCGAAATAGGATGATCCTAGGACCATTTCTAAACTTCTTATAAGGTCGCCACCAAACTCGATATAACTCCCTGAAAGTAACCCTCACTTTTTATTTAATCCGCTCGATGAAACAAGGAAATAGGCTTTTTGTCGGCCTATACCAAGATAACAAACCTTCTTTTTTGGACGTCTTTCCTTTGGGTTAAACCCCAAAAATATGGATCATTTCCTGACTATGACGCCATTTTCATACAATTTCCTATCTTACAATAAAAAATCAAAAAAAATACAAATTAATATCTACACAACAAGATATTACAGACTTTATATAAATAAATAAAACACATGTAAAACGATTTAAAAAGCTTTGTTTTTATAGCAGAAAAGGTGTGGATAAAATTTTATCCACACCTTTTCTGCTATTCACGGATAACGCGAAAGCGGGCATTCCCTCCAGTGCCGGACAAAAAAATACAAGGCGCAACAAATCTTTAAATTCTTCCTGTGCATTGGACAATTTGAAAAATTGAATGACTTGAAAAATGGCATCGGTCACAGTTCCCGCCATTAACGATGGCCGCGCCCCCAAAAGAGCACCCATGCAGCAGAGCGCGTACATGTACGTTACTACATTTTTCTAGTGCTTCTCCCAACATCATGCGAAACGTTTCGACATCCAAAGCAAGTCTATCCGTAATGACCACTTCATTAAGTACAAGTAAACATCGGATTTAGCACCATTTTAATCCGATCTGAGACAACATCTCTTCGCAATCGCCCATCTACTCACAATTTGCATAAAATTGCTTAGAACGATTAATAACAACCTTTCAGCAAAATTATAGGATGATATAAAAACTTGTCCGCTACATAGACACACAACTCCCACCGGAATCGATCTGCGGCGACCGAGCCCAGCCATCCAAATCACCCGACTTAATTCTAGCCCTCTTTTAATCAATTTAAGACATCATCTCCGAGTTGAGCAGGGTATGGTCGCTCAGGAAAAAGAGAGACACAAACGAGCTTAAAACAACATTTACAGCACCGGGACTGCACTCGAATTTAATGAGCCAGATACCCCATTCGGTATACTCAACAGCGTCAAAAAACAACAAAATAAATCAATAAGAAGATTTAATACAGCTAAATAAACAGAATAACCTCAAGTAAAAAATTACAACTAAAACTACCCAAATCCATTAAAATCAAATTCACACAGAACAAAACAAACGCTTTTATTATATTTAAGTTTTCCAAACAAACCATGCGTAACGACCCCTCTATGTTGAGATCATTTTTAAAAACAGAACTTGTAAAAATCAGGAAAACCCGCAATGTGATCATTGGCATCTTCCTAGCGATGTTCGTTTTTTGTTACGGATTTTTTCTGGTGGCTTTTTTTCAGAAATGGTCGGACAGTGAAGACAGGCTGTCGTTTTTTTCAAAATCACTCCCTACCCTATCCTTTCTTTTCGTTTATCTAGGTTTTGCGTTCGGCCTGTTGAGTTGGATAGCTTACATTAAAAACCAAAAATTCATCCATGCACTGCAACAACTAAACGACGACGATCTTGACATCTACCAGCAATATAGCAGACGGTTGGTCCGCATCTTTTCAGCTATCGCCCCATATCTTTTTTGTGAAAATGAAATTTTATTTTTCCCATTCATTGGAAACAAACAGATCCCAATTAGTCAAATTCATCGCATTGAAACAAAAATCATCAGAAACTACCGGGGGCCCAACAGCTATCGCATCTATTTCTATAATGAATTCAACAAAATCTATCAGGTCACCATGAATCAGAAAGGAGCTTTTGATTTCTTACAGGAGCAACTTCGGAAAGAAAATCCAACGATAGTTGTTGTTGCTAGAAACCATTAAACACACACGAGTTTTCAGATAATTCAGCGAAAAAGTGGAGCATCCCAACATCATCGCTTATTGAACTGCTAAATGTGATCTAGTTGAAAAATTTACCCCAATGTTTCTCGCGAAAATTGAACGTCGACACCTACAACCTATCGTTTATTCCCGAAGGAAACTAGACCGGAAGATACACCTGAAATTTACCGGATTCAGCAACTTCTTTGATCACCTGATTTCTTTCTTCAAGAAAGCGCAGCATGTATCGGGTTAAAAATAGCCATTCAGCAAGCCTTCCCAGAACCCCGAGCGGAGCCTTAAAATTGAACACATCGCGCATTAATACTTTGCCATGTTCCAGTTCCTTGAAAATATGCTGGTGATCCATCGAATGAAACACTCCCTGAGTCATTCGATCTTCGAAAAAATGAGGTTTTTCCATCGCTGTTATCTGCACAGTCAATGTTTGCTTTACTCCAAGATGCCTTGCGCGCCAGCGCACCTGCTGCCCCGCCTCGATTAATCCCATTGTCACCCCATCAATTGCCTTCTCTCCAGTTTTCTTTGTCGAATACATATGCAGATCAATACTACGTGCCAAATCAAAAACAACCGATAAAGGAGCTTCTATAATTGTATCTAAAATAAGCTGCGGCATATTACTCTTTCAATATATTTCGCACGAATTTCGTAAAATTCAGTAATTTCCTTAGGATCGGACACGAGAATTTTCTAAATTGATCTGCCGTTCGCATGGCAACTAGACAATAATCATGATAACACTACTTCAATTCGAAAAATCAGATTTCCCGCTTTTTAAGTCATGGATTCGATCAGCAGAGGAACTATTACAGTTTGCAGGACCGTATTTTTCGTTTCCGCTTACTGATAACCAACTTGAAAAATACATTCAAGATCCGAAACGACAAGCCTTTAAAATAATCGATACAGTAACCAAAGAAATTATCGGCCACTGCGAATTAAGCTTCGAACGGGATATTCCAAGACTTTGCCGTATTCTGATCGCAAAAAATTCGGAACGAAATAAAGGTTACGGCAAGAGCACTGTGAACACACTACTCAGGCGGATTTTTATTGAAGGCAATTATGAAACTGCCGATTTAAACGTTTATGACTGGAATCACAATGCAATCCGATGTTATGAAGCCGTAGGTTTTCGAATTAACGAAAATATGATTTCGGAAGTAACAATTGGCAACGAAACCTGGAAAAGCCTCAATATGAAGATTAGCAAATCTGACTGGAAAAGTTAATTTAGCGCTATGAAAAATAAGCGAAAATTAAAACATATAGTAATATGTTTATTCGTAATGGGTGCATTGCTCGGTTTTTACAGCTGGAAAATCGAGCCCCATTGGGTAAAATACGAGCAGATCAATCTAACTGTAAAACATTTACCAGAAGCATTGGAAGGAAAATCATTGATCCAGATCTCGGACATCCATATCGGCAACTATGTGGATAAAGATTTTATAAAAAGAACCTTTCGGGAAATCGGAGCATTAAAGCCCGATATCGTGGTATACACCGGCGATTTTGTACGTCTTGTTAACAATAAAATCCCCTTGGAACAACTCAGTGAAGTCATGCAAGATGCCCCAAAAGGCAAACTTCAAACATTGGCAATCCTAGGCAATCATGACTATGGAAAAAATTTTCGGGACAGTGCTGCAGCAGATTCAATCGTTAGCCTACTCCATGGATATTCGATAAAAGTATTGAGAAATGAAAGCGTAATAACCCAGGGGTTAAGAATATTCGGTATAGATGACTTTTGGGGAACAAACTTTGACCTTGTAAAGGCCATGAAAGACTACGATCAATCTCAAGCCAGTTTAGTATTATGTCATAATCCGGATGCCGCAGACCTCGACGACTGGAATAGATACAATGGCTGGATACTGGCAGGACACACACATGCTGGCCAAGTAAGAATTCCTTTTTGGGGCTCCCCGATTATTCCCGTAAAAAATAAAAACTACGATCGAGGAATCAAGAAAATAAGCGGAGACAGAACATTATATATCAACCGCGGACTGGGACACAGCATTCCCATCAGATTCAACGCCCGACCCGAGGTTACCATTTTCACATTAAGGAAAGAATAACAATCCAAGGATCGATTCAATTTGCCCCGTTCCTTTAAACAAGATATGGATAAAAGGCCGTATGAATCGTCTGTCTATAATCTTCCAGTGGATTTCCATTTTGGTGTGCACCCAAAACAGCATAGCTTGAGCTCCAAAAATCTGAAATGATAAAAAGTTGGCGCACGAACCCCTGTAAATTTACCAAGGGTATATCAGAACGAAACATGCCTAACTCAGCGTAATACAAAAATAGAGAGACAAGTTGCTCTTCACGCTGTGCCACCAAATTTCTGTAAGCTTCTGCAATACTGGGGATCCAGTTGCAAATTTCAACAAAATTCTCAAAAATAAACCTGTATTTCGATATCAGCGCATAAGAGCCATCAATAAAACTATCCAGCACCTGGCGAAATGTGCTTGCATCATCTTCAGGCTTCAAAATCATCTTTTCATACTCATTTTGCAATAATTGGAAAAGTTGAAAAATAATATCCTCGGTATGTTTAAAATGATAATGAAGATTACCGGCACTTATATTCAGTTCCTGAGCAATTTGACGCGTTGTTACCGTACGTATACCATCACGATTATAAAGCTTCAACGCACCCACAATAATTTTTTCTTTCGTATTCATGATGCAAAATTAGAACAATTGTTCTAATTTTGCATCATGAACTAAAAATAAGATTATATACATGGAAAAATCAACGGGAAATTGGCTTAAAAGGCAATACTTCGAATTAAAACAAACTTTAATCCCAGCTCATCCAAACGACAGTTCTTGGAAGAAATTCGGTAAACAGACTGCTTTCTTTATGTTTTTAACTTTAATGGCATGTGGTGCTATAGCAATGTTAATCGCCGTCTCCTTCGCTCATTAAGCAGGGAGCTGTTTGACGGCTTATTCATCTTCTACTGGTTTTGTTGGTTCTTTATTCGATTTACTCGGGCTAATCATTTCCCTATCCCCTTCCTGAACGACTGGCTGACTGATTTCGTTTTTGTACCGATCATTATCCATTGTTCATCTATCGTGGGTAGTCATGTATTCAACAATGGCAGAGCCCATGGTTATCCGCTTTACCAAATCTGGATAATTTCATTCTTTACCTCCTTACTTTTTGAATGGATCATGCCTCAATATACCACGTATAATACTGGAGATATTGCTGACGTCGTAGCTTACTTTGCTGGAGGATTATTTTATTTCTGTTTCCATCAACCCTTCTATATCAAAAAAAATCATCAACTTATACAAGAGAGGAACAATAAGCAGATATTTACCTCATAAATTCTTAAAAGATAACTTAGAACCAACAGCATTTAAGGCAAAATATCACAAAACTACAAGGGTAAGCCCAGAAGGACCATATAAAAAGTATACACATCACATCAAAATTAGATCAGCGACATATTCAAAATAAAGGGGAATTCTAAAAATTGAACTTTTTCTATAAAGGTAATCGTGAAATTATACCGGTAGGGAAAACTCTTTTCGCTCTGAAGCGAGCGATTAATGAAGCGATTTAAAAGCTAAAACTGCGGAAAGCCTCTCTTTTAAAGAATGCCATTAACGGAAAAGCAGGCATTCAGATAAATGTAAAAAACCTTTGTTTGACTCCAAATACCCTGACATCAAACAAAGGGCCTTATAATCATCAATACTCGATTAAGAGTACTTTTTTAGCTAATACTCGATCAAGACTTCAGTGACTTGAGCTCCTTGTTTAGCACTTTTAAATTTAAACTTCACTTTCTGATTCAGGTTCAATTTATGTCCAGCAAGACGGTCATTGAAATAAATAGATTGCTGAGTTTCGTTGTCTCTAATAAACCCATAGTTGGAGTCGTTATTGTAATGGACAACTTTTCCGAAGGAATACTCGTCATGATGATTTGAGGCCATGCTTGGACTCTCCCCTTCTTTCAATTTTATCGCAGGTCTGTCTGAAATATTCCCATGTTCATCAACATAAGCAAACAATTCTTCCAAAGATTTCCCCTTGTCGTTGTTTGTTTTGTTGAATTCTTTTTTCTCAATTTTTTGTTGTTTTTTGAGTAGTTTCTTTTTTTCTCGTTCTTTTTTGTTAAATGTAATTTGGCTTTTGCTCATTCAATATGGATTAAAATAAATGTTCCCGAGGAGGTTACGGACCTTTAGAGCTTCGTTGAAAAGATAAAAATGCGATGTGTTCTAAGGAGATAATTGCAAAGGTACAAAAAATTCTTTAAAAAAGGGATAGTGAGCGATCCTGTACCAAGAGATCTTAATCTGGAACCGATTCGTTCCTTTGATTTTAAACAGCCCACATCCAGTTCATAAGTTATTGTTTAAACCTAGTCGCCTACAATGGGGCTGACAACAATCAGTCGTCTGACGCCCACCGATCTTTCAACTTTTTAAACAAGATTTATTTCGATCACAAAATTGAAAAATTCCATAAAACAAAAAGATCATTTGGACGTTATTTTTAAAAAAAACTATGGAAATAAGAAACATCGAAAGGGACGAGAGAGGCAATTTTATTGCAGAAGTTGAAAATAATGAAGCCGGAATTTTAGAGTATACCTGGCAAAACGATCATGAGTTTTCCATTGATCATACAGAAGTCTACGATGAGTATCAGGGAATGAGTGTGGGAAAAAAATTGGTACTGGAGGCTGTTGACTATGCCCGAAAGAATGACGCCAAAATTATCCCAAATTGTCCCTATGCGAAAGCTATCTTTGATAAAACAATAGCTTTTCAAGATGTATTGGCATAAAAAAGCCGTTTTATCCTGTTGATAAAACGGCTTTTTTATACTTAATTGAGTGGGTTAAATGACAATATTGATTATCTTTCCTTTGACAAAAATAATCTTTTTGATCGCCTTCCCATCTAAATGCCGTTGTACATCAGCATGTGCTCTAATCGTATCTTCTACAGCTTTTTGATCTAAATCAAGCGCTAGTGATAGATTGAATTTCATCTTTCCATTGAAAGATACGGGATATGCAAATTCAGATTCAACCAAATATTCTGCTTTGAACACAGGATATGAAGCGTAAGAAAGTGTACCAGCTTCTTTACCCAACAGCGCCCACAACTCTTCCGTAATATGTGGAGCATAAGGCTGAAGGATAACGACGAGCTGTTCCAATATCTGTCTTTTATTGCATTTCAACTCAGTCAATTCATTGACACAGATCATAAAGGCTGAAACAGAAGTATTGAATGAGAAACGCTCAATATCATCTTCCACCTTTTTGATAATTTTATGTAAGGCTTTAAACTCTGCTTTGGATGGATCTTCATCGGAAACACTGAAATTACCTTCAGCATCGTGGAACAGTCGCCATACTTTACGTAAAAACTTATAAACCCCTTCAATACCATTTGTATTCCAAGGCTTAGCCTGCTCCAAAGGCCCTAAAAACATTTCGTATAGACGCAATGTATCTGCTCCATAGGATTCGATAATATCATCAGGATTGACCACATTGAATTTGGATTTCGACATTTTCTCCACCTCACTACCGCAGATATACTTCCCATTTTCCAATACAAATTCAGCATTTGCAAAGTCCGGTCTGAAATTTTTGAATTTTTCCAAATCCAGTACATCATTATGAACAATATTCACGTCTACATGTAAAGGAATAGTTTTGTATTCATTTCTTAATCCATAAGACACAAATTGATTTGTACCTCTCCCTTCGTCATCGAGTACACGATACACAAAATTAGAGCGCCCTTGAATCATACCTTGATTAATCAATTTGCGGAATGGCTCTTCCTCATTTTGATACCCCAGATCTTTCAAGAACTTATTCCAAAAACGCGAATACAACAAGTGCCCAGTAGCATGCTCAGAACCACCGATATATAAATCCACCGCTTTCCAATAATCCACAGCCTCTTTAGACGCAAAATTACCTTCATTTTTCGGATCCATATATCTAAACCAATACCATGAAGAGCCCGCCCATCCTGGCATCGTGCTCAGTTCATACTCGTACTGATCTTCATATTTCCAATCTTTGGCCCTTCCTAAAGGAGGTTCACCCGATTCCGTTGGTAAATATTTATCAACTTCGGGCAATAAGAGCGGTAATTCTTCTTCTTTAATTAAATAAGGTAATCCATTTTTAAAGTAGACAGGAACGGGTTCTCCCCAATAACGCTGACGCCCAAAAATAGCATCACGCATACGGAAGTTTATTTTCGCTTTACCTAATTTTAATTCTTCCAATTTAGCAATCAAAGCAGGAACCGCTTCTTGGTAAGTCATACCATTGATAAAATCGGAATTGATGTATTTTCCATCTTTATTTGGATCAGCTTCTTCTTCAATATTTTGAGTATCCGAAATAGGAATAATAGGAAGAGCGAAATGTTTAGCAAACACATAGTCACGTTGATCACCACTTGGCACAGCCATTACAGCACCTGTACCATAACCAGCAAGTACATAATCTGCGATCCAAATCTGTACATCCTGTCCAGAAATTGGATGTTTCGCGTAAGAACCCGTAAAAGCACCAGATACTGTTTTTGTATCGGCCATACGATCCAATTCAGATTTTTTCGAAGTTTTCTCGATATAGGCGTCTACTTCTGTTTGCTGCTCAGGGGTAGTCAATGCTGCAACCAATTCATGTTCTGGAGCCAAAACGACAAAAGAAACACCATATATCGTATCTACACGCGTCGTAAAAACTTCAATTGCTGTATTTAATTGTGGTACGGGAAATTTCACCGAGGCACCTACCGATTTCCCGATCCAGTTACGTTGCATTTCAACCAAAGGTTCTGGCCAATCAATGGTATCCAAACCTTTCAACAAACGATCCGCATAAGCAGTAATACGCATAGACCACTGCATCATCTTCTTTTGCTCCACAGGATAACCACCACGCTCAGAGACACCGTTGATGACCTCGTCATTCGCTAATACTGTACCTAAAGCAGCACACCAGTTTACTGTACTTTCACGCAAATAAGCAATCCGATATTTCAACAATTCCCGTTGTTGTTTTTCTTCATCAAAAGATTTCCATTCGTCAGCGCTGAATTCCAGGACATCTTCATCCGAAACTGCTAAAATGCCAGTTGAACCACTTACAACAAACCTCGCGATTAACGTTTCGATCGGTTCAGCTTTATCTGATTCCTTATTATACCAAGAATCAAACAATCTCATAAAAATCCATTGTGTCCATTTGTAATATGACGGATCGGAAGTACGTACTTCTCTACTCCAATCATAAGAGAACCCAATGTTATCCATTTGCTCACGATACCGATTGATATTTACCTCAGTCGTCACAGCAGGATGCTGACCAGTTTGAATGGCATATTGCTCTGCAGGAAGTCCAAAAGAATCATATCCCATCGGATGCAATACATTGAAACCTTTCAAACGTTTATATCTTGAAAAGATGTCCGAAGCAATATATCCCAGCGGGTGACCAACATGCAGCCCCGCTCCGGAAGGATAAGGAAACATATCCAATACATAGTATTTTGGCTTTTGATGCGTATCGGACGTTTTATATGTTTGATGATCAGCCCAAAACTTCTGCCACTTTTTCTCTAATGATTTGTGATTATACTCCATTTTTATTCGTAAGGAATTTTTATGACTTGCGAAATTACGATTTTAATACTGAAATGTGATAAAAGTTTTGTAGTTTGAACAATAAATTATAGTATTGAAAAGTTAATTAAACAAAGGAAGAAAATAGCCTTCGAATTGATTTTATCAAAGTAATTACAAGATTAATTCGAAATCTTCCACTCAAATAGTTACTTTCGCAAATAAATTTTTGCTTATTATGTCAGAATACGAATTAAGCACACAAAAAAGAAAAACAAAATCTGTATATGTATCTACGGTTATCAGTATCGCTCTCGTGTTGCTGGTAACAGGTATGTTGGGATTACTCTTGGTGCACGCTAAAAATCTTTCGAAATACGTTAAGGAAAATATCGTCTTAAATGTCATCGTAAATGATGGCACAAGTGAAGGTGATGTCCTTTCTCTACAAAAAGACCTGGAAAAAGATCCCTACGTGCTCCGTACCGAATATATCAGTAAGGAATTGGCTGCAAAAAACTTAAAAGAAGATCTTGGCGAGGATTTCGTACAATACCTAGGGCATAACCCTCTTCTACCTTCTTTGGATGTTTATATGAAAGAGAATTATGCCAATACAGATAGCATTAAAACTTTTATTGAAAAGATCTCCAAAAACAATAAAATTAAAGAAGTTGTATACCAAGAGTCACTAATTGACATGGTCAACAAAAACGTACGCATCATCGGAATGATTGTTCTTGCTTTTGCGGTTATCCTATTGATTATCGCCGTAGCTTTAATCAACAATACGATACGTCTTGCAATCTATTCACAACGTTTCTTAATCAAAAGCATGCAATTGATTGGGGCTACTAAAAACTTTATTCGTAAACCATTTATAACGTATGGTATCATTCATGGTTTACTGGGATCTTTGATCGCGATTTTACTCCTCATTTTAACGCTGAAATTTGCACAACAGCAAATACCAGAACTGGTCTTTTTACGCAACTGGTTTGAATTTGCAGTGATCTTTTTAGGGGTAATTCTGATTGGGATCCTCATTTCTGGACTTAGTACCTACTTCGCTGTAACAAAATATTTAAAGGCACAATCTAACGATTTATACAGATAAAAAATGGCTCAAATAAAGAAATCTACTGAATCAGTCAACAAAGGTTCATTTGTATTCTCCAAAGTAAACTACCAACTGTTCATAGCTAGCTTGGCTGTTGTAATCATAGGCTTTACATTGATGTCCGGTGAAACTGATATCTATAGTTTTACCAAGATTACCTTGGCTCCTATTGTTGTTGTTCTCGGGTTTGCGTTAGGATTCGCTGCAATACTATACCGCCCCAAAAACAAATCCAACTAAAGCATAATCTTATTTCAAACAGATGTCTATTATTGAAGCTATCATCCTTGCTATCATTGAAGGATTAACGGAGTTTTTGCCTGTATCTTCGACAGGTCATATGATCATTGCTACTGCCTTAATGGGTATTCAGCCATCAGCATTTGTCAAATTGTTTACAATTGTGATCCAGTTAGGCACCATATTATCCGTTCTGGTATTATACTACAAACGTTTTTTTAAAACGCTTTCATTTTATTACAAATTGGTTATTGCGGCGATTCCGGCCTCTGTGTTGGGCTTGCTATTCAACGATTATATCGATGCATTATTAGAAAGTCCCTTAATGGTCGCGGTTATGTTGGTGATCGGGGGTGTAGTTTTACTTTTTGTCGACAAGTGGTTTAACAAACCAACTGTTGAAGATTCAGACAAGGTTTCCTACAAACAAGCTTTTATGATCGGGGTATACCAATGTCTTGCATTAATCCCGGGTACCTCAAGATCCGCAAGTACAATTATTGGCGGTATGGCCGAGAAACTAACCCGTAAAGCTGCTGCGGAATTTTCCTTTTTCCTTGCTTTGCCTATGATGTTTGGCGCTTCTGCAGTAAAGCTTTTAAAGTTTTTTAAAGAAGGTAACACCTTCACAGGAGAAGAACTTAATTTGCTTATTATTGGAAATCTAATTGGTTTCGTTGTTGCAATTGTAGCCATTAAGTCTTTTATTGGCTTTTTGACCAAATATGGTTTTAAAGCATTTGGTTGGTACCGAATCATCGTTGGTGTTATTATTCTTGCCCTCCTATTTTCGGGCCATAGTTTACAAATTATCTAAAATCTTCGGATGGAAAATATAGAGGTTAGTGAAAACCCAGCAAAGTTCAACTTTGCTGAAGGAGAAATGTTGTTGATCGATAAACCTTTAACATGGACAAGTTTTGACGTTGTTGGTAAAGTTAGAAACTCAATCAAGCCATTAAAATTAAAAGTCGGTCATGCAGGCACTTTAGATCCACTGGCAACAGGTCTACTGATTGTATGTACCGGAAAACTAACAAAGAAAATAGACAGCTACCAAGCTGAAGACAAAGAATATACAGGTTCGATCACATTAGGAGCGACAACGCCTTCTTACGATCTGGAAACAGAAATTGACCAAACCTTTTCAATTGATCACATCACAGAGGAAATGATCTTCGAAGCAGCAAAATCCTTTGAAGGCGATATTCAGCAATTTCCCCCAGCCCATTCAGCCATAAAAATTAATGGTGAACGTGTCTATGAAAAGGCCCGTCGTGGCGAAGAGGTTGAAATAAAATCCCGCCAGGTACGCATCAATAGCTTTCTCATTGAAAAGATCGAGCTTCCTAATGTGTATTTTCGCATATCCTGCTCGAAAGGAACTTACATTAGATCACTGGCCTATGACTTTGGAAAATTCTTACAGAGTGGATCACATCTGAGTTCTTTGAGACGCACCAAAAGTGGAGATTATTCGGTAGAAAATGCCTGGAATCTTGAACAACTTATCGCTGAAATAAAACGTCATAAAGAAATCATTAAATAACTTTACCCTCCCATTTTATTGATTCTTTATCTTATTTTTGCAAAAACTCCTATAAATGAAAATCTACAGAAGTTTAGATGATTTCTCACCAGTTGAAAATGCAGTTGTAACCATCGGTACTTTCGATGGTGTTCATATTGGCCATCAAAAAATATTGGCTCACTTAAAAGAAGCAGCTCATAAAATTAATGGTGAGACAATTTTGCTTACTTTTTTCCCACATCCACGATTGATTATCAATCCAGATGATGATAGTTTACGCCTAATCAACGATATCGAAGAAAAGGTCAGTCAATTAAGCAAAGTGGGAATTGACCACTTAATTATCATTCCTTTTTCCCGTGATTTTTCAAATCAGACTCCGGAAGAATACATTAGTAATGTTCTTGTAGGCAAATTGGGTACAAAAAAGATTGTGATAGGTTATGATCACCATTTTGGAAAAGACCGAAAGGGTACTATGGGCGATTTAGAGCAATTTGCATCTATATTTGACTACAGTGTTGACGAAATTCCGGAGCAGGATATCAACGATATTGCGGTATCCTCCACACGAGTACGTGAAGCGCTTATAAAGGGCGATATAAGAACGGCTAATCTCTATTTAGGCTATCCGTTCGAATTAACGGGAACTGTTATTAGAGGCGACCAAATTGGGCGTACAATCGGATTTCCAACAGCAAACCTGCAGGTTCACGAACCTCATAAACTCATACCGGCCTATGGTATCTATGCTGTTGAGGTATATATCTATAATCATATCCAAAACATCACTACAGGGGAATATAAAGAGGAAAGTCCGGTTTCAATTGCGAAAGGTATGGGTTATATAGGGACCAGACCCACTGTTGATGGGATGAATCGTGCTATTGAAATCAGCCTTTTCGATTTCGATCAGGATATCTATGGCAAGACACTACGTGTCAAGTTCCTTCATTTTATCCGACATGATGAACGGTTTGACTCGCTTGAAGAAATGAAAGCTCAGATCAAAGCAGACGAAGTCGAAATCAGAAGTCTTATTTGTTAGAACAAGTCTGTTAGCTATAAAATAAAAAAGCGGGAATTCCCGCTTTTTTATTTTATAGCTATTTTTTCTCTTCCTTGCAAAAGAAGATATTATTTAATAAACGCCTCGATACCCAATCTGTAGCTATCCAAACCGAAACCACAGATCACCCCTTTACAATTCTTTGCCAGAAATGAATGATGGCGAAATTCTTCTCTTTGATGGACATTGCTAATATGAACTTCAATAACAGGCGTTGTAACTGCCGCAATTGCATCTCCAATAGCAACAGAAGTATGTGTATACGCACCGGCATTCAACACAATTCCGTCAAATTCAAAACCAACTTCATGGATCTTATCAATTACCCCCCCCTCTGAATTGCTTTGAAAATAGTGCAATTGCACCGTTTCAAACTGTTGTTTAAGCTCTTCAAAATAGCTAAGAAAATCTTGGCTACCATAAATAGATTTCTCTCTTACACCCAACAAATTCAAATTTGGGCCATTCAGAATGAGGATTTTTTTCATTGAAATATAATTACTTTTGTACTGGTCCATTGGCTAACCGGAGCGAACCCATACCATTTTCTGTTTAAATAGATCGTTTTTAAGCCGTAACAAATCATAATAAGGGATCGTCAACCATCGGATATTTTATGTCGACTGTATCAAAGCTTTCTCCCTTATGTTGTCCATTTTTCCTGAGACATGGTTTTAAAAACAAACTATATTGATCCTATAGTCGAATCAATATAGTTTGTCCTATTTCAAATATAGTTCGATTTATATCATTTCTATAAATCGTTATAAATTGCCCGGAAACTTGAGCGAAGTCCAAATGAAACAACGCCAGACTTATTGACTACCGGTGTTTCATATTGTGCTTTTGCGTAACGTTGGGTATAACCAAGTTCTAAGCGAAGGTTATACTTGGGGTTAAGCACATAGGCAGCCTTAGCATCCGCATAATAGATATTGTTCTTTATTCCTTGCGCAATATGGTTTCCATATAAATTTGGTATTGTATTATAGGATTGGAAAATATCCCCCCCCATATTACTTCCATCAGGTAGATCAAGTCCGTTTTGGGTAAACATCCCCTGTAAGGAGAAATCCCATCTATCCCATGCATAATTCACAAGACCAACAAGCTCTCTAAAGTTTGCCCCTTTTGGATGAGCCAATGGTTCGGCATTGTTGCTATAGTTTGAATACGATTTAAAGTGCGCATAGGTATACGGCCTAGCGGTATTATACTCGGCAAGAAAATTCAAGTTCTTAACGCCAAACACATCATATCCTCTTACACCAAGTTGGGCTCCCCATTTGTTGTGCGCATATCCATTCCCAGCAAAGAACTCTTTCGCTGTAAATTCACCCAGTAAAAACTGTCCATAGGCAGTCAATCGATATGGAAGTTTGTATTTTGAAGTTAAACCCAAAAACATTTTATCAGGCGAAGTACGATTATTATTTTCAATAGGCCGGATAAAGATAATTGGACTTATATAACTAAAATCAAAACCTCTTTTTCCGCCTTCATCTTGAGCTGCCCAGACCACAGACTGGAAGAAACCAACAGATAATTTATTGGTAACATTCCAATCAAGATATTGAAAAGCTCCCCATTTCTTTCCGTCTCCTAAACGCGTATTATTCTGCCCTTCCATAGGTATTGTACCGGTCAAATCCTGTCTAGGATGCGTCGGATCATTCATATAGGCCCAAATCGAAGTATATTGAACATTCCCTATGGTCCCAGTCAATTTCAAATGCGCATAGTTTGAGGAAAAGTCCGATAAAAGCATCGATCGATACCCATCCCCAATAAAGTTTTTGTCATAGGCCAAAGTTGCCTGAATATACTTATGCGCATCATAAGTCATACTGGCTGTCGCATACATCCAGTCCATTTTATTCTTGGACTGAAATTTTGTATTTCCTTGTCCAGGAATAACTTTGTGCGCAACAATATAATCATCCAGATATTTGGGAAAGACGGCTTGACTTTCAAAAGCAGAAGTATTGAATGTAAATTTATTCCCCACATTCAATCCCACCTGAAATCCCCGACTATTCATCCATGTTCGACGTTTGTCGCCTAACATGTCCTTTCCAATATAAAGATCCGGTAAAAAATCAGCATAGAATGTGTAGTCGTCTTTCTCAACCTGCACAAGATGTTCGTTAAAAATCTTCCGCATAAACCAATTGGATGAAGAAACGGGTTTATTGGATTGGATCGAATCAAACTTGGCTAACAATAAAGAGTCTTTTATGACGAATGGTTTGGCAGAGGTATGCATCCTCGTTTCAGTAGAATAAACCGCATCGTTCATTTTTTGATAAAAATGATACGAATAGGGCTGACTCTTAATCTGGGCAAAACCTCCGAAGGTAATACCTACTCCCATGCTTGCCAGTACAATTCGGAGTAAATTATTATTTTTTGTTATATTAAGCCTCATAAAATTATTTCAAAGATTATTTTTTCTAGCAAAATGCATTCCTAAACGCAAATTAACCGAATAAAATTGACTTTATTCATATGTTCAGTCAATTTTATCATGCTAAATCGTATTTGCTGTTCCTTTTATTCAAAAATATTTATATCTTGCATATCAGTAAATAACCTTATATCATAAAAAATAGCCCTAATAAGCATGAAACGCAGAACATTTATCCAAAACGCAACACTGTTAACTGCAGGTGCACTTACAAGCAAATTTTCGTTTGCTCAAGAACATTCTTTTCCTACTGTCCGAACAGCGAGAGAGAAGAGACTTTTTTCGAGCAAAGTAATCGAAGATGCCATTGTAGAATTTCAGAAAAATGTTAAAAATAAGGAACTGGCCTGGTTATTTAACAACTGCTTTCCTAATACCTTAGATACGACCGTATTTCCTTATGTCCAAAACGGAAGAAATTATACCTATGTGATTACAGGGGATATCGATGCGATGTGGTTGCGCGACAGTAGTGCGCAGGTATGGCCGTACCTCCCTTTTATGAAAAAGGACAAAAAACTTCAGGATCTTATTGTTGGCTTAATCCAAAAACAGAGTAAATGCATCAATATTGATCCCTATGCCAATGCATTTTATAACGATCCTACCAAGAAAGGCGAATGGTTCAGTGATCACACAAATATGAAACCTGGTATCCATGAACGAAAATGGGAAATTGATTCATTGTGTTACCCTATTCGATTAGCTTATCATTACTGGAAAGAAACAAATGACCGCAGTCCATTTAATGAAGAATGGTTAGAAGCGCAACATAAAATATATCAGACTTTCGTTGAGCAACAACGTAAAGATAGTCTCGGCCCTTATAAATTTGAGCGAACAACTTCCAGAGGATCCGACACATTACAGGTAGACGGCTACGGATATCCTGTAAATCCAGTTGGTTTGATCTGCTCTAGTTTTCGACCTTCAGACGATTCAACTATTTTCTCATTTTTAATTCCATCCAACTTATTTGCGATTGTTAGCCTTAGACAGTCTGCCGAAATTTTGAAAAAAGTTAAAAATGAACATGAACTCGCTGCCAAAATGGAAGCGCTTGCGAATGAGGTCGAAGCCGCAGTCAATAAATATGGTATCATCGACCATCCGACACTAGGCCGGATATATGCCTTTGAGGTAGACGGTTTTTCGAGCCATCTTATGATGGATGATGCAAATATCCCTAGTTTGTTGGCCCTACCTTACCTAGGTGCTGTAGATCTAAATAACGAAGTTTACCAACGTACGCGTAACTTTGTTTTGTCTGATAAAAATCCATTCTTTTTTAAGGGAACGGCAGCGGAAGGCATTGGTGGACCTCACATAGGAAGAGATATGATCTGGCCGATGTCCATTATTATGCGGGCGCAGACCTCAACAAATGATGATGAGATTCGTAATTGCATTAAAACGCTCGTCAATACGCATGGTGGAACTGGATTTATGCATGAGTCTTTTCATAAAAACGATCCTAAAAAATTCACAAGGCATTGGTTTGCTTGGACAAATACATTATTTGGCGAATTAATTTGGAAAATATATAAAGAGAAACCATCTTTGCTTCAATAATTCTGAATCTTGTAACACAATGTTATAAGTGCAGGAGCTTATAACATTGTGTTATGGATAATCTATCAAAATCAGGTCCGATTGGTATTTTTGATTCCGGTTATGGGGGACTCTCCGTATTTAAGGAAATTCAACAACTTTTACCGCAATACGATTATATCTATTTAGGCGATAACGCCCGTGTTCCATACGGTACAAGATCCTTTGAGACCGTTTATAATTACACCAAACAATGTGTATTTAAATTATTTGACCTAGGTTGTAATCTTGTCATCCTGGCATGTAATACAGCTTCTGCAAAAGCCTTAAGGACTATTCAACAACATGATCTTCCCCCTGGAAAGAAAGTCCTTGGCGTCATCAGACCCACTACCGAAATCGTACACAATTTCACGAAAACCAACAAGATAGGTATTTTAGCCACTACAGGAACGGTGAAATCCGAATCCTATAAGATAGAAATACACAAATTCAATCCAGAAATAGAGGTTTTTCAACATGACTGTCCTTTTTGGGTCCCTCTGGTAGAAAACAACGAGATCAATACTGAGGGCGCTCATTATTTTGTTGAAAAGGACTTACGGGAACTTTTGCAGCAATCCGATCAGATCGATACCATTGTGCTTGCTTGCACCCATTATCCGTTGTTGCTACCGGTAATCCAAAAATATACACCAAGTAATATAACGATCATCTCCCAGGGACCTATTGTAGCCAATAGCTTAAAAGAATATCTTGACCGACATCAAGAAATTGAAACAATTTGTTCGCAAAATGGCCAACTGGCCTTTTATACCACAGATGATCCGAGAGACTTTGAGAGTAAAGCTAAGATATTTTTTGGACAGCCGATAGCCGCAAGCCACATCAGTGTTTAAAAAATAAAAGGCAATGATTTTTAAAACTTTTACTTCCTAATTTTCGTTATTCTGATAAAAAGGCAAGTACAATGAAAAAGAACTTTATAACCATTGCTTATAATCAGGAGACACAGCATTGCGAATCCAAAGAATTTTCAAGTATTCAGGAAAGTGCAGATTATTTTAAGACTTTCGAGACCTCTGCTCAGCCCGACTATGTACCTGTGTGTATCTACAATTTAAACACAAACACCATTCTAGATGTAAGTGATTATTATGTAAACAAGGATATTGAGCTCGAGCGGATCGTAAAAAACTGTTTAGGAGAAAAGTAACACCTTATATATAATTACAGATTCAACATAACAATTCAACAGCGCTAACATTGCTCTTTTAACGTATTAACTGGTTATATGTATAATCATATTATTACATTCTGAAAAATAATATTTCATTAATTTTTGATATCTTCAAGCAGATAATCAGACCAAAAACAAGTCACAGATAATGAAAACCAAACTAACAATAAGCCTCTTAACAGTATCTTTAGGATTAACTGCATGTAATTCCAACCATGCAAATTCAAGTTCAAGTTCGGATAGCAGTGCAAATGCTGCAACTGACACAGCAAGTTATCCTCCGGTAGAAACACAAAAGGCAAACACGAATTATAAACCAGCGTTTCCTGGACAAACCAGAATTAATGGTGCAAAGACAAGCACACCGTTCGAAGGTAAAGTAATTGCCGAGGGATTAAAATCCCCTTGGGGTATAACTGCGCTACCGGATGGCCGATTATTAATCTCAGAAAAAGAAGGTGATTTTCGCATTGCTACGGCAGATGGTAAATTAAGTGAACCAATTAAAGGTTTACCTCAAGTCAATAGCAGTGGACAAGGTGGGCTTTTGGGATTACGTCTTGATCCAAAATTCGAGTCAAACCGTATGATATATTGGGTTTTCTCTGATAATACCGCTGCTGGAACTTTGACCGCTGTTGCGAAAGGAAAACTGTCTGCAGACGAGAAATCGATAGAAGGTGCTAAGGTTATCTACCAAGCTACTCCTGCTCATAAAGGGAATCTGCATTATGGTGGCCGTATTATCTTTGATAAAGATGGAAATATTATTTTGAGTACGGGTGAAAGATCTGATTTGGTCACAAGACCATTGGCACAGGATCTAAATGCAGCATTAGGCAAGATCTTACGTATCACCACTGATGGACAGCCTGCCCCTGGGAATCCATTTATAGGCAAGTCAAATGCACGTCCGGAAATTTACAGTTATGGACATCGTAATCCACAGGGACTTGCCTTACATCCTGAAACTGGCGATCTTTGGGAAACCGAATTTGGTCCACGGGGCGGCGACGAGTTGAACCGAATTGAAGCTGGTAAGAACTATGGCTGGCCGACGATTACGTATGGTATAGAATATAAAGGCGATAAAGTTGGTGAAGGCATACAACAAAAAGACGGCCTGGAACAACCTGTTTATTATTGGGATCCTGTACTCTCCCCTAGCGGAATTACTTTCTATACCGGACAAAATATTCCTGAATGGAAGAATAATCTCTTTATTTGTGGTCTAAGCAGCATGCACATTGCCAGAATCATACTTAAGGATAATAAAGTGGTTGGAGAAGAACGTCTACTAGGTAATGAAGGACAACGGTTCCGGGATATCACACAGGGCAAAGATGGCGCGCTTTACGCTATCACCGATATCGGAAAATTATATAAAATTGATAAAAAATAAATATATCGATTCAACGCAGCTCCTCTCAAACGAGCTGCGTTTTTTTTGTCTGGCCCTAAAAAAACATACTTTCAACTATTTTTTGTTGACCTTATTTACTATATTTCTTTTAGAATATGACAAAAATATAGTTTGGCTTGATTATTGATCATTTACTAGCAAATCAATAAATTATTATATGGTAAAAAAAGAAAAAATGAAAAAATTATTAGAAATTAACCCCTTGTCGTTCTATATGACCAACTGGGGATTCGTAAACAACACCGCCCCAAAAAGAACGCGCAAAACCTGCCAATCTTCTCCCAAAAATTAAGCGTTCTTGCTTAGACAATTCATTAAATTTATTAAAATCATCTGCTGATATCCTCCATACGGATATTAAGTAAGAGATTTATTTCTTTTACTCGATCCGTATGGAAGGGTATTAAACTATGCGAACAAATAGGCCAATACGATTACGATAATAATACAAGCAATCATAATGTATTTATTCAATTGGCTATTTTTCTCTCCTTCGTCACTTTTATAGTGATAATCTCGTTTGTTGGGCAAATTCATAAGCTTGTTTTTATTCATGATGAAGTTACGGACTTTTTTCCATATTATTCGTGATGATAAGGTTCCCCCTTCATGATGGAAAAAGCACGATAAAGCTGTTCTGTAAAAAACAAACGAATCATTTGGTGCGAAAACGTCATCTTCGATAAAGAGATTTTTGACTTCGCCCGATCGTAAATTTTTTGGTCAAACCCATAAGGGCCACCAATAATAAACACCAGATGTTGAACACTTTGTATCATCATTCTCTCTAAATAAGCAGAAAACTCCAACGAGCGAAATTCTTTTCCATGTTCATCTAACAGCACAACTAAATCTTGTGGCTGTAGCTGTTTTAAAATCAGCAAAGCCTCTTTATCTTTTTGCTGTTCGGCAGAAAGATTCTTGACATTCTTGATGTCGGGAATAACGACAATATTGAAGTTCACATAAAACTTTAATCGCTTAATATACTTTTCAATACCTTCAATAAGGTATTTCTCATCCGTCTTACCTATACAAAGTAATGTTATTTTCATTGAAATATTTTATTAGTTTTTGCCATCAATACCCCAATTAAAGCAAACTTGTTCGATCCAAAATAATGAATTCTATTCGCTTCTTGTCATTATCGAAGGCTGTTCACCAACTTTTGCCTAAGGCCTGCTATTCTAACGTTAAGAGCTACCATTCTAACAAACCCAAAAGTGCACAAAGTTCTGATTTTATTTAAAATAAACACAATCAAAAGGACAAAAAAACATAAACCTCATTTATTCGTTTAGTTATAAAACATTTATTTTCTCGTACACGCTTAAAACATCACGCTGAAAATAGATAATAGCCTCGTTTTAAGCGCATCGATCAGACCACATTTACTATAGGTGACAATAGGAATGAAATATATTTCAACAACTTCAACATGCAGAAATAAAGCCGTTGCGTTAGTTGTCTAAAAAGATGTAAAACTAGCTGGCTCATTTGGCTTATAATAACATGGAAATGCAAACAAAATAAATATACACATGAAAATAATAAAATCAATTATCCTTATTGCTTTAAGTTTAATAGCATATGAAACCTATGCCCAAACAGCCGCAGTAGACAGTTCCAAAACCTGGATCATCAAAGGAGAAAACACCTTTCTGATCAACCAAAGTTCATTTTCAAATTGGGCTGCTGGCGGGGTGAATTCATTTTCCGGCAACTTAACTCTTAATTACGACTTCAATTACAAGAAAGACAAATGGTCATGGGACAACAAGGTTCTTGCGGCCTATGGGCTAACCTTTCAAAAAGAGTCGGACTGGCGCAAAAATGATGACCGATTAGTTTTAAATAGCTTATTGGGACATCAGGCATCTCAGTATTGGCTTTATACCTTTTTTCTAAACTTTAACACACAATTTGCCGATGGTTATGATTACACCGCATCACCTAAAAAAAGGATATCCAAATTTTTAGCTCCGGCATACCTGAGCTTTGGCCCCGGTTTTGCGTATAAACGATCCGACAACCTCCGATTTAATCTTTCTCCTGCCGCTGTGCGGTTTGTATTCGTAAGTGATACACTCCTATCCACACGATATGGATTGGATCCAAACAGCAAGTCCCGTACTGAATTTGGAGCATCATTCGACGCCTATTACAAAGTGAATCTAATGGAAAACATTTCATTTGAAAATATACTAAAACTCTATTCAAACTATTTAGATAAACCTCAAAATGTGGATATCGACTATACGGCCAATCTTTTTATGAAGGTAAATAAGTTTATTACAGTAAATGCAGGCGTACAGATGATCTACGATGACAATACGGCTATTCCGATTATTAAAGATGACGTTGAAGTTGGAAAGAGAAATTCAGCTTTACAGATCAGGCAAATTGTCGGTGCGGGTGTGACGTACAAATTTTAAAGGTAAAAAAAATAGCACACGCCTTCATAAGCCACATAAATTACTTAGGCGCCGTAAACGAAAAAACCGAATGATTAAATTCGGTTTTTTCTGTTATTTAGGAATACTTATGTAAAATTAATCGCTAAAATGGCGCATCATCAGGCATATCGTTCATGCGGGATGGCATCGTAATACCCCCACTGAAGCCCCCAGCACTAAAATCATCAGCAAAGTTTGGCGACGGATTTAATGCAGAAGCAGAAAATGTAGCCGGCGCATCACCGAATCCATCTCCACCACCAAGACCCGAAAACTCATCTTCTAAATCCACAAACTTCACAAATTTACCCACAAAACGAAGTGGAACAATTCCGGTCTCCCCATTACGGTGTTTTGCAATAATAACTTCACCGACACCGGCAGTAGGACGCCCCTCTTCATCTTCTGTCAAACCATAATATTCGGGTCTATATAAGAAAAGAACCATATCCGCATCCTGCTCAATAGAACCAGACTCCCGCAAATCGGACAACATAGGACGCTTACTATTTCCTGGTCTTGACTCTACAGCACGACTCAGCTGCGACAATGCAAGCACAGGAATATTTAACTCTTTAGCAACAGATTTCAAAGCACGGGAAATACTACCGATCTCTTGTTCACGGTTCCCCCCACCTTTACCTTCAGCTTTTCCATGCATTAACTGCAGGTAATCGACGATCACCATTTGAATATCGTATTGAGCCTTTAACCGTCTACATTTAGCCCTAAATTCAAACACGTTCAACGCCGGCGTATCATCAATAATAATAGGCGCATCGGTTAAACGACCAATTCTCGAATGTAATTGTTGCCATTCATGGTCAGCAAGATTTCCTTTTTTTAATTTTTCTTGCTCAATTTCCGTTTCACCGGCAATAAGACGATTGACAAGCTGAACGGATGACATCTCCAACGAAAATACGGCGACTGCTTTTCCGTGTTCCACTGCAGCATTACGTGCAACGGAAAGTACGAATGCCGTCTTTCCCATCGCTGGACGTGCTGCAATAATAACCAGATCAGAAGGCTGCCAACCTGAAGTCATACGATCCAAGGCAGTCAAACCCGAAGGCACACCTGTCAGACCATCTGTGCGGTCACGTAGCATCTCAAGATTAGAAATCGCCTCACGCATGATATCGTCCATCTTTCGGGAATCTCTCCGCAAGTTATTCTGCGCGATATCAAACAAACTTTTCTCGGCATGATCCAAAAGATCAAAGATATCTGAGGTTTCATCATACGAACTGTTAATAATTTCCGTAGAAACCTTGATCAGCTCACGTTGAATATATTTTTGAGAAATAATACGTGCATGATACTCAATATTAGCAGCCGAAACGACCCTGTCTGTCAATTGCGTAATATAATAGGCGCCGCCAACCATTTCAAGAGCCCCCATCCGTCTAAGTTCCGAGGTAACGGTTAATATATCAATTGGAGAAGTCTTTTGAAAAAGGCCAAAAATCGCTTCAAAGATCTTTTGATGCGATTCCTTATAGAACGATTCTGGTTTTAAAATATCAATAATTTCACTCAGCGCATTCTTTTCAAGCATCAAAGCTCCCAAAACAGCCTCCTCAAGATCCACTGCCTGCGGCGGAAGTTTACCCAAACCACTCACCAAATTATTTAATTTGGTACGACGTTCGCCGTAATTACCCCGTTTGTTATTATCCGTGTTATTCGCTTCAAAATTACTGTCGTTCATCATGATATTATATCAGAAATATAGCTTTGCTATCCGTATAAATTTTAGATAGGATAACAAATGTATAAAAAATAAAATTCACCACCATGCGGAGTTACACACAGCTAAATTCAATGATCATGCCTGAAACCTCAAAAAGCTTTGAAGGACACAGATTTACACAGTAAGTTTTCAACACTCATTGTTGAAAAGATGTTGAAAATAAATAATTAACACTTAAAATCAACACATTAAAAAATGTTAATAACTTAATTCATTGTGAATAAGCAAAATGCTAAAAAATAAATCTACACCCATGACTGGCATCAAAACAAACCGACTTTCGTATGAAAACAAATCCCTCTTTAAGCACTAAAAAATATTCATATATTGTATATTTGTAAAATGACGCACGACTCTTCAACATTAAAACCCTATAAAGATACCAACGACGGTAAGAAAAAGCAGGTAGCAGATATGTTTGACAATATTTCTCACTCCTATGATTTCTTGAACCACTTCATGTCTTTGGGGATTGACATCATATGGCGTAAGAAAGCCATCAATGCCTTAAAGTCCATAAAGCCGCAACTGATGTTGGATGTAGCGACAGGAACCGGTGATTTTGCATTGGAATCAATTAAAATCTTGAATCCAAAAAAGATTATTGGTGTCGATATTTCCCAAGGAATGCTTGAAGTCGCTAAGAAAAAAATTGCAAGCAAGGGATTAGCGAATCAATTTGAGGTAGCGTTAGGAGACTCAGAGAGGCTTCAATTTGAAGATAATACGTTCGACGCTGTTACCGTAGCATTTGGTGTCCGTAATTTCGAAAACTTGGAGAAAGGCCTATCAGACATATACCGCGTGTTAAAACCTGGTGGGAAAGCTGTTATTTTAGAATTTTCGAATCCGAAGAAATTCCCCATTAAACAGCTTTATAATTTTTATTTCAAGTTTATTACACCAACCATTGGAAAATTCTTTTCAAAAGATTCCAGTGCATATGAATATTTACCAGAATCTGTTGCTCAATTTCCAGATGGGCAAAAGTTCGTTGCCATAAACAAAAAAGCAGGTTTTCATGACACTATTGTTAGACCGCAAACATTTGGTATCTGTACCATCTATATTGCTACAAAATAGTGCAAGCTAAGATCTGGTTTTGAATCAAATCGGATTAATTTTTAATATCAACGAGTTACTTTATATGACTAAAACAGTTTTTATTACAGGAGCAAGTTCAGGAATTGGTCAGGCTTGTGCCGAAGTTTTAGCGAAAGAGGGGTACAATCTTTTACTTTGCGCACGCAGGTTAAACCGTTTAGAGGCATTAAAAGATGCACTGCTCGCAGCCTACCCCACGATTCAGATCCATATTTTTGAGCTTGACGTTCGCGATGCAGAACAAGTTGCGAATCAGATTGAGGGCCTGCCTCCAGCATGGAAAAAAATAAATGTCCTCATCAACAACGCTGGTCTGAGTCAAGGATTGGATCCTATTCAAGATGGTGATATCGGCGATTGGGACAGAATGATTGATACCAATATTAAAGGTTTACTGTATGTGAGTAAATCTGTGATACCACTTATGGATACCGAAAACGGCGCCCATATTGTTAATTTAGGATCTATTGCAGGAAAAGAGGTCTATCCGAATGGAAATGTGTACTGCGCCACCAAACATGCCGTTGATGCGTTGACTAAAGCTATGCGTATTGATTTGCTAACTCAGGGCATTAAAGTAACCTCTATCGACCCCGGAATGGTGGAGACAGAGTTTTCGGAAGTTCGTTTCCATGGAGATCGGGAAAGAGCTAAAAATGTTTACAATGGTGTACAACCCCTGACAGGGAAAGATATTGCCGAAACGATCCTTTTCGTCATTACCAGACCGGCACATGTGAATATAAACGATCTCTTAATAATGCCTACAGCGCAAGCGACAGGCGCAATTGTCAATCGAAAATAATTTAAATATCATGTCATTAGAAATACAAATAAATCAAGACATTAAGGCCGCAATGATCGCAAAAGACACGGCAAAATTACGTGGCTTACGTGCAATTAAGGCAGCTATCCTCTTAGCAAAGACAGAAAAGGGCCATGCCGAAGATCTTAACCAGGAGGCGGAGATTAAAGTTTTACAAAAACTTGTAAAACAACGTCGCGAATCTGCGGAAATTTATAAGACTCAAAACCGGGAAGATCTTTATGAAATTGAAGTTGAGGAAGAAAAAGTTATTGAAGCTTATCTACCAAAACAGTTAAGCAAGGAAGAAGTTGAAACGATTGTCAAAGCAATTATCGCCGAAACAGGAGCTTCTTCCATTAAAGATATGGGCAAAGTAATGGGTGCCGCAAATCAAAAGCTTGCTGGACAAGCAGATGGGAAAACCATCTCTGAAGTTGTTAAAAGTCTACTCGCATAAAACGCTCAAATCAATAGAGTCAAATTAAATTGGGTATGTCTTTCCAACCATATCGATTGTATAATTTGGCTCTATTTTTATTTCAATTATGGCTTTTCAGTGGAACCTAAAGAGTTTTGACGAACTCAACACGAAAGAATTATATCGTATTTTAAAGCTTCGCATGGAAGTTTTTGTTTTGGAGCAGGAATGTTTATATCCTGAATTGGACGATAAAGATTTTGCTTGTCTGCATCTGTGGACAGAACAAGATGATCGTATTATAGCATACACGAGATTAGTTCCTCCGGGCCTTTCCTACCCACAAGCTTCCATTGGTAGGGTTATCGTTGCAGAGGAAGCGCGCGGAACCGGCCTAAGTAAACAATTAATGATGCATTCCATCGAATCGCTCTACAAAGAATTTGGTGAAGGCGAGATACAGATAGGTGCGCAATTTCATTTAAAATCCTTTTATGAAAAATTAGGCTTTGAGCAAATTTCCGAGCCCTACCCTGATTATGGAATCCTTCATATTGATATGATTAAACCCGCAATTTAGTAAATTTAGGCATGCAAAACGTTGTCATCATCACAGCCGCCCTATTTGGCGGCCTCGCTATTATCCTAGGTGCATTTGGAGCACATGCATTCAAAAAAATCCTATCCGCTGAAAAGCTGGAATCCTTTGAGGTCGGCGTTCGATATCAAATGTATGCTGCTCTTACACTATTGATTTTAGGATTTAATTTCCACTTTGAGCTTCAGTGTGAACGAGTTGCATTTTATCTGATCACATTAGGAACTCTTTTATTCTCGGTAAGTATATATTTTCTATCGTTTGCCGAATACTGGAAAAAGAATCTAAAGTTTCTTGGCCCAATTACCCCGCTCGGCGGATTGCTTATGATCGCAGGTTGGGTTGCTATTATGATTCGCTTTTTGTAGATTTGAAATAAATATGGCAATGATGTCTGCCCCGAACCGCCCTAATAAGCTGATGACGTCTACTATTTTAGTATAAAACAACAATTTTATATAAAGTGTAGACTTATGGCTATAACACATTCAAATCAAAGCAATCTTCATTTTTTTCTTAAATGGCTTATCTCCTGTAGTGCGATAGGTTTCATCGTAGGATCTATTTGTGCATTTTTTCTCTTTTCCCTCAATTGGGTAACGCAGTACCGAGAGGCTCATCCTTGGATAATTTATGGACTCCCCCTAGCGGGATTTGCCATTGCATTGTCCTATAAATATTGGGGCAATCCATCAAGCAAAGGAAATAATCTGCTGATTGAAGAATACCTTCATCCCCAACGCCGCATTCCGCTTATCATGGCGCCTCTTGTCCTATTCGGAACTTTACTTACACATCTGTTTGGAGGTTCGGCAGGCCGTGAAGGAACTGCCGTTCAGATAGGTGGAGCAGTTTCCGATCAGCTCAATCGCTGGTTTGACTTCGATAAAACTGAACGCCGTATCTTAATTTCCATCGGCATCACTGCAGGCTTTGCCGCTGTGTTTGGCACCCCACTCGCCGGAACAATATTTGGTCTGGAAGTCCTATTAATTGGCAAAAAAAGATATTTCGGTATCCTGCCCTGTTTATTTACCGCCTATTTTGCGAACTTCAGCTGTCAATTATGGAATATTCCACACACTCATTATCCAATTCATGATGTTATTCCAATGCTTTCTTTGACCAATATTGGATTTAGCCTTGCCGCAGGCATGCTATTCGGTGTTACAGCATGGCTTTTTACATTTACCAGCGATTTCTTTAGCCTTCAATTCAAACGAATTAAATATCCTCTGCTTAGACCGGTAATTGGCGGTATTATTTTGGTACTTATCATTAGGTTATTCCATAGCAGCAACTATATTGGACTTGGTATCCCGATGATTCAGAACGCATTTATCGATCAGTCGAATTATTATGACTTTATCATCAAATTACTTTTAACGACTTTCACCCTTTCTGCCGGATTTAAAGGCGGAGAAGTCACCCCGCTGTTTTTTATCGGGGCAACCTTAGGGAGTGCATTAAGCACCGTTATTCCACTTCCCATCAGCCTGCTGGCTGCTATGGGCTTTGTAGCTGTATTTTCAGGCGCTACAAACACCCCGCTCGCCTGTATTGTAATGGGTTATGAATTATTTGGGATTCAACCTATTTTATTTATAACAATAGCGTGTATAGTCGCTTTTTTATTTTCCGGGAAAAAAGGAATTTATATTGCGCAAAAAGGCGGTTTAAAGGAAAAATTATACCGCAGACTCAATTTATAAACAAGACAATGCGCTTTCAGCTTCTCAGCCTATCTCCTTGTATTCCATTATGAACTACTTCAAATAAAAACAGGATAGGCAAAAAAACATGCTAAGAAGAAGAGTGCAGACCACAATGAATGGACAGATGACTTTAATAAAGACATGAGAAAGATTTTTTGATAAAAAGAGCCTAAATCATAAGTATGCTTTAAGCTCTTTTTATTAAATCTTATCATCCAAACTACAGTAGTTTTCCATGCAGAAAGAATGCTGCAACAGTAAAATAGATAATCAATCCTGAAACATCCACCAATGTAGCTACAAATGGCGCTGATGCGGTCGCTGGATCCAATCCAAACCGACGTAGAATAAATGGAATAAACGATCCTGACAAAGTCCCCCATAAAACAATAAACAATAAGGAAACAGCAACCGTAAAACCAATTGAAATCCAATAAGGACCATAGTCATACAGACCAAGAAAATGCCACGCCAATATCCGTAGGAATCCGATCGACCCTAATATTCCACCTAAGATTAAACCAGAAGAAACTTCGCGCTTCATCACGTACCACCAATCTTTCAGCTTTAATTCACCGAGTGCCATGGCACGAATAATTAAAGATGCCGCCTGTGATCCCGAATTACCTCCACTGGATATAATTAAAGGAACAAATAAGGCAAGTACAACCGCCTTTTCCAATTCGCCTTCAAAAAACCCCATTGCTGAGGCTGTAAGCATTTCGCTAAAAAACAAGATGATCAGCCAGCCGGCTCTTTTTTGGATCAATTGCAACAAAGGAGTTTTCGTATAAGCCAGATCCAATTCTTCCATCCCCCCAAATCGCTGAATATCTTCTGTATCCCGATCTTCAATTCGATCCAACACGTCGTCAAATGTCACAATTCCGACCAATACCCCTGCCTCAGTAATAATAGGCAAAGCACTTCGGTCATATTTTTGAAAAATCTCAAATGCCTCTTCCATGGGTGTGGAAGCCTTAATCGCGGCAAAATTGTAGTCAATTAAGTCGGAAATCTTGGTAGAAGAATCCGATAGTAGTAATTGACCAATTTTCAAGTCATCGATCAACACGTTTTTCTCATCAACTACATAAATAAAATTAAGCGTTTCGGCCTTCCTTCCAAACACCTTGATATGCCGAAAAACATCATCGACGGTATAATAAGGACGAACTTGCACATACATTGGTGTCATAAGTCGGGCAATACTGTCCTCTTTATAACCAATCAGCTCCAAAGCCATTTGCTTCTCGCGCTCATTCAAAAGATTGATCAGATATTTGATCAGGTCATCCGGCAATTCCGACAACAATTCATTACGCGTATCCGGCTTCAGGTTATTCAGCAATTCAGACAGCTCATGTTCCGTCATGGATTTGATCAACGTATATTGGACATCCATTTCAAAAAAAGAAAAGATCTCCAATCTATCCTCCAAAGGATAGTCCATAAACTCTTGATGTTGCTCCCCTTTACTTAAACGCGATATTTCTTCCGCGATATCGGCTGGGTGTAATGCTGAATTTTGTTCCATTGGAAGAAAATTTTAATGGATTTAGCGCAAAAGTAGCTTATTTTGTATGATTTTCAACAATCTGAAAAACTATTTTTTCTAATGGGAATTGCTGCTAGTCTTTCGTAAAATCGTCTACTACTACATTGAAGAGTACATTTGACTTGAAATGCCCATGAACTTTACACTATCTTAAAAATTAATTAATCCAGGCGCTAGCTCCTCGGGCTCGAAACCAGCTTTAAATAGCCGGGCTGTTAAATTACCTTTCAGTTCTACATTTCCTTCATTTACCTGCAGCCAGCTCCCTTCACGTAAGCCTATGACTGGCTGAGGATTAAGTTGATGAAATTCCTGGATTCGCGTTTCCCTTGTTTCTCCTTTATGTGTAGAATTTGGATCCGGATCCAAATAATGTGGATTGATATTAAAAGGTAAGAAACCAAGTGCGTCAAAGCTAGGCGGATAAACAATAGGCATATCATTTGTAGTTCCTATTGTTAGTCCGGTCAAATTGGACCCCGCCGATGTACCGACGTATGGAATACCCTTTGCCACTTGCACACGCAATTGCTGCACCAAATCAAGCTCATATAGTGTTTTTAAGAGTAGAAATGTATTTCCGCCGCCAATAAAGATAGCCTTAGCATCCTGAATAGCCTTCTTCATGTTATGAAACTCATGTATTCCCCTAACCGTTACCCCCTCATCTTTCAACGCATCTTGCACTTTAACAGTATAGGCATCAAACGAAATTCCAGAAGGCCGCGCAAATGGAATAAATAATAATTCGTCTGACTGAATAAATTCTACAAAATCTTGCTTAATATAAGCTAAAAACTCACTACCATGGATCGTGCTTGTACTTACGACCAATAGCTTGTACGCTGGATTAATCTTCATCTTCTATCGTTAAAACATTAAATAAAAAGTACCTTTGGCTTTGTCAATTGCGAGGCCAAAGGTACAGTTTTCATTCCTTACTATAGGCATTCCTTACTATAGGCTATTTCTTATCGGCAGTCTTTTTTTCTGTGCCCAATCTTTTATTTTCTTGCAGCGCTTTATGTAAAAGATATTCGATCTGCCCATTAACACTTCTAAACTCATCTGCAGCCCATTTTTCCAATGCTTTGTACATCTGGTCGTCTAAGCGTAGCATAAAGTTTTTCTTATCCGCCATTTTATTTCGTTTATTGGTACAAAGTACCTGTATTTACAATTGGTGTCGCTGCTTTTTCTCCGCAAAGTACCACCATTAAATTGCTGACCATTGCTGCTTTTTTCTCGTTGTCCAACTCTACAATATCTTTTTCAGACAACTTATGCAAGGCCATTTCCACCATCCCAACAGCACCGTCTACAATCTTTGCTCTTGCAGCCACAATAGCAGCTGCTTGCTGTCTTTGAAGCATAGCACCTGCTATTTCGGAAGCATAAGCCAAATGACTGATTCTAGCCTCTTTAATAATAACCCCGGCAGGCGCCAAACGATCAGACAATTCTTGTTCAAGAATATGATTTACGGTATCGCCACCTTCACGCAAGGTGATCTCCGCTCCTTCATCCTCCAAGTTATCATAAGGAAAGCTTCCAGCCAAATGTCTTACCGCTGCTTCGCTCTGCGTACGTACATAAGAGGTATAATTACTTACATCATAAGCAGCTTTATACGTGTCTCCCACTTGCCATACAATCACTGCTCCGATCTCAATTGGGTTTCCCATCTTGTCATTGACTTTCAGTGTCTGTCCCTGTAAGTTATCCGACCGAAGACTTATTTTAATCGTTGAATACAAGGGATTGACAAAAAACAAACCGTTTTCCTTGACGGTACCTACATATTTTCCGAAGAAATTCAGTACACGCGAATGGTTTGGATTAATAATCATCAATCCTTTCAGAATAAAAAAAGTAGCGATCATCAGTACAACCCCCAATACGACATAAAGTGAGCTTGCTTCTACGCTGGCAAATGAGAATATAGCCGCCACAAACGAAACGACAGCTATCAATAAAGCTAAATAGCCTGACATTGGTTTAATTAGTTTTTCCATAATTTGTTAATATATATTTGATATCATTTTAATATCATAAATATACTATAATATTTTTCATATTTCAAATGAAAATTTAAAATTACTATTTTTGATTATGCGCAAAAGATCCTTTCTACCTTTAGTAAACTCTACCACAGAAATACTCATCCTTGGCTCTTTGCCTGGAGATAAGTCTTTGGCAGAGAATGAATATTATGCACACCCACAAAATCGATTCTGGAAAGTAATCAAATATTTGTTCAATGCGCCGGAACAAACAAATTATATGGAGAAGATAGATCTATTGCTTAAAAATAACATCGGTCTTTGGGATGTTTGCGCAGAAGCCTCTCGTCCCGGTAGCATGGATCTAGCCATACAAAATGAAGTTCCGAATCAGATTGTTGAACTGCTAGAAACCCACCCTAAAATCACAAAAATTATTTTTAACGGGCAAAAAGCGCACAGTTTATACGTAAAGCATTTCAACAAAAGAGAGGACATTATTTACAGATGCTTACCTAGCACAAGTCCAGCCAATGCGAAAAGTAATCTTGAAAATCTAATTCAACAATGGTGCGTAATAATAAGTGATTAAATTACACGAATTAGATTCGTTAATTCAGTCCTATTGCTTATTTTTGCCCTAAGATGTCAGATTTAAAATACAATCAACGAGGCGTATCCGCAGGGAAAGAGGATGTGCACAATGCGATAAAAAATATAGATAAGGGTCTGTTTCCCAAAGCATTTTGCAAAATAATTCCAGATATTTTGGGTGGAGACCCAGACTGGTGTAATATTATGCATGCGGATGGTGCTGGCACCAAATCTTCATTGGCGTATGTCTATTGGAAAGAAACTGGTGATATTTCAGTTTGGAAAGGTATCGCACAAGACGCAATTATCATGAATATTGATGACTTGCTTTGTGTGGGTGCCATCGATAACATTCTTTTATCCTCAACGATTGGCAGAAATAAAAATCTCATTCCTGGAGAGGTGATTGCAGAAATCATCAATGGCACAGAAGAGATTCTGTCTGAACTTCGAGGTTTGGGAATCGGCATCTATTCTACTGGCGGTGAAACTGCCGACGTTGGCGACCTTGTTCGCACCATCATTGTTGATAGTACAGTAACCTGTCGGATGAAACGTGAAGACGTTATTTCAAACCATCGTATCAAAGGGGGTAACGTTGTTGTTGGCTTAGCATCAAATGGACAAGCAACCTATGAACAGGCATACAATGGCGGAATGGGTTCCAATGGACTAACTTCTGCACGTCATGATGTATTTAACAAAAAAGTAGCTAAAAAATATCCGGAAGCGTATGATCCAGCTGTTCCTTACGAACTAGTTTTCGCGGGAAGCCAAGATCTTACAAATGAAATCGAAGTTGAAACTGGAGAAAAAATAACCGCGGGCAAGCTAGTCCTTTCCGCTACACGTACTTATGCGCCTGTTATCAAACAGATACTAGACAAGTACCGTTCACAAATTGACGGAATGGTACATTGCTCAGGTGGAGCGCAAACAAAAGTCTTGCATTTCGTCGATAATGTGCACGTCATTAAAGATAATCTTTTCCCGATTCCACCTCTTTTTGAATTAATACAGAAAGAATCCAATACAGACTGGAAAGAAATGTACAAAGTATTCAATATGGGACACCGTATGGAATTATATGTTCCTGAATCGATTGCATCGGATATCATCGCCATTTCAGAGTCATTCGGGATTCCGGCCCAGATCATAGGCCGTGTAGAGGAATCTGCATCCAAAAAAGTAACTATAACCTCCCCTTACGGAGAATTTATCTACGAATAAAAGTTTTTTATCATTGTCTCCTATTTACCTAGGAGACAAGGATATTTTTTTCAATTTGGTATACATGAAAGAAAAACTTCTTGTGGGCTGGAAAGAGACCCTTGATTTACCTGAATTGGGAATATATGGTATAGAAGCAAAAGTCGATACCGGCGCTGCTTCATCGGTACTACACTGCAACTCGTACAAGATCGTTAACGAGTATGGTCAGGACTGGATCATCTGCGAGCTGATCATAAATTTTGAGACAAAAGAGACGAAAACGCTAAAGTTAAAGCTCTATAGAACAAAACTCGTAAAAAGTTCTTTTGGCCAAGAAGAAAAGCGTTACTACATCCGCACAACAGCAACATTATATAACCAGGTCTTTAGCATTAAAATCTCCTTTAGAAATAGATCACAAATGACTTACCCCATGCTTTTGGGTAAAAATTTCTTGAACAAAAGGTTTTTGGTTGATGTTTCCAAAGAAAATCTCTCGGAGAAGACCTTGGTAAAATAAAACAAATAGCCAAGCAATTTTGTTATCTTAGCACAAAATATACTCATTATACAAATCGTGAAAATTGCCGTATTATCGACAGTAAAGAGTTTATACTCGACTCGTCGTCTCGTAGAAGCCGCACAACAAAGAGGACACGAATGTGTTGTCATTGATCACAGCAAGTGTTATGTCGGTATTCAGCAAGGTAAACCAAGTATCCATTATAAAGGACAGGATCTGAGTGATATTGATGCCATTATTCCCCGAATAGGCGCATCGGTAACATTTTACGGATCAGCTATTGTTAGACAATTTGAGGTGATGGATGTCATTTCCGCGAATCCCAGTCAAGCCATTACGCGATCTCGGGACAAATTGAGGTGCCTGCAGATTTTATCCGGTGCTGGTATCGGCTTACCTATTACAGGCTTTGCACGTACAGCTTCCGATGTGGACGACCTTATTAGCATGGTTGGTGGAGCCCCATTAGTTATCAAATTATTAGAAGGCACGCAAGGTATTGGGGTGGTTCTTGCAGAGACAAAGAAAGCTGCTTCATCCGTTATTGAAGCGTTCTACGGCCTGGGCAATAACATCCTTATCCAAGAGTTTATCAAAGAATCAAAAGGCTCAGATATCCGGGCTTTTGTAGTCGACGGCAAAGTTGTTGGAGCGATGAAACGCACAGCCAAAGAGGGCGAGTTTCGGTCAAATATCCATCGGGGTGGCACTGCCCAGATTATCCGGTTAAGTAAAGCAGAAAGAGAGACAGCAATCGCTGCTGCCGCACAATTAGGACTTACGGTTTGCGGTGTCGATATGATTCCTTCTGACAGAGGCCCTCTGGTACTGGAAGTAAACTCATCTCCAGGTTTGGAAGGCATCGAAAAAGCGACAAAAAAAGATATTGCCTCAGAAATTATACAATATATTGAGCGACAATATGAAGCAAAACAGGCTCAAATGCCTAAAGTTGTTAAGAAAAAGAAAAAAAGAGAAAGTAAATTATAAGATTACCGAATTTGCAACTAAAAGGGTTGTCCAAAAATATGGACAACCCTTTTAGTTGCAAAATAACCTAGACTCAACTAAAGTCGAATTTCCAATATTCCCCAAATTCGACTATCGTCGCTTCCAATTTTTACTTATCTTAGGCTAAATTATGAATTAATGAAAAGATTTAGCCATCTTCTATTTGCCTTTGTACTCGTACTAGCTGCATTTTCCTGGTCTTTTAGCCAAACAACCATCCAAAAAACAGCATCGCCAGCTTGGCTGCGCTCCACTACAAAAAAGGCCATAAAGCCAAATTTGGATGATATTAGTGATGGATATTACTATGAGTTAATCGAACATCAAATAAACTTAGCTACCCAAACGAAATATTATAAGGACATCAAAGTTCTCTTTGATCAGACTGGAATCGAAAATCTGGGACAAGTTCAGGTAACCTTTGACCCGCATTTCCAAAAACTTCAACTACATGAGCTAAAGGTTATTCGTAACGGCAAAGATATTAACCTATTACCGCAGGCAAAATTTAAGCTGCTTGCCGCTGAAACGGAGCTTTCGAGATCCATCTACAACGGAAGCCAGATGGCCCATTATGTTTTGGAGGATTTACGTAAAGACGATAAGATTGTATTCGCTTATTCAATAATAGGTGCAAATCCGGTATTTGAACAGAAATTTTTCGACAGTTATTACTTACAGGGGTATGAACCCACTGGGTTGGTCCATCTCAACTATATTGTACCCCATGGTCGCAAACTGCAGTTTAAGAGTTTCAATGGCGCACCTGAGGTACAGCAACAGTCAACAGGAAATACAACAAATTTTTTCTGGGAGCTGACGGCGGACAAAACAATTCAGTACGAAGATTATAGTCCGTCGTGGTACAGCCCTTTAAAATATGTCCAATGCTCGGAATTCAATACCTGGCAGGAAGTTGATCAATGGAACCGTAAAATTAATCCCATTCCGCAGATTCCACCGACAAGTACGCTCCAAATCTTCGTCAATCAACTGTGGAAAGAGTCCAATGGACAACCCTATGCGTACCTGAAAAAGGCCTGCGACTTTGTACAAAATGAGATACGCTATATGGGTATTGAGATGGGAGAATATTCCCACCGGGCAAATGTTCCAGAAAAAGTATTTTCCCAGCGCTACGGCGATTGCAAAGATAAATCAATGCTGCTGGCGACAATGCTCAAAAACAAGAATATTGATGTAGGACTCGTATTGGCCAATACCTATAAGAATAGAGGTCTGCAGAATGAACTCCCCTCGCCTTATGCTTTCAACCATATGGTTATTGAAGTTAATATTGGTGGACGGTCCCAATATATTGACCCAACCATAACCAATCAGGGTGGAGATATCAAAAACAGGTATTTCCCAGCTTATGGAAAAGTACTCTCGACTATGGGTAGTGGAAAGCTTACAGACGTAGCGCAGCATGTTACCGGCAATATTAAAGTCAAGGAAACATTGACAATGGAAGGCAAATTTGAGGCTACCCTTGATGTCCACACAACTTATGTTGGGAATGAAGCGGACGATATGCGTACTTACTTTCAAAGCAGTGCCAAAAATGACGTACAGAAGCAATACTTGGAGTATTATGCCAAGATCTATCCGAAGATCAATAAAATTGAAAATATACAATACAGAGATGATGTAGAAAACAACATCGTGGAGATCATCGAAAAGTATAAAATAAAAAACATTGGAAAAATAGAAAGCGGATCTACTAAAAAATATATTCCTTTGTTAGGGACAAATATCAATGATAAGCTTCCAGAGATCACGGAGGATCGTATTGCTCCCCTAAGCCTTTCTTTTCCAACAGATCTAACCTACGAAATGTATATCGTCAACAAAGGGAAAAAGGAATTTGGCAATTATAGAGACAATAGTTATTTCGACCGAACTGCGTATGTTTTCGGCAAAACACTGGAAGTAGAACAGGATAGTATAAAGGTTGCATACACGTTAAGTTTCCACGAACCCTTTGTCGAACAAAAAGACCTGAAACAGTATTATACAGATTTTGCAGATCGCGATCATATCTTTTATAATGGTTTCTATCTTGACAATGATGGATATGTAACAGATGGGATACCTCGTTTAGGCCCCCCTTCTACAGTCGATGAAATTAATTGGTTTTCATTAATCCTATTTATTCTATTACTATCCTCTTTGCTTTGGTATATCGCAAAAAAGTACAGGAAGAGCAAACCTTTTATCATCAAACCCTATAACGAAATTTATCATGACCAAATTGGGGGCTGGATGATTTTTTTACTTCTTTTAATAGTTACAAGTATATTTACGAAATTCACTTTTCTTTTCCTTAGGGAATCCTTCTTTAACCTTAATACCTGGCGGGCAATAGACCATATCGATGGTGGTGCACCTACATTCTATAAAATGCTACTCATATCTGAAATGACAGCTCATCTTTTAATTCTGGTCGGGTTCGTTTATAGTTTCATGCTTATGATCAAAAAAAGGGATATTTTTGCCCAGACATTTTTTCTAGTTACTTTGTTTATGGCTATATTCTATCTCGTCCATGCAATAGGATACCATTATATGTCCAAACAATATATGGGTATCACGGATGATTCATTTTCAAATTATACAGATCACATCAGAGCGATGCTTTTCTTCTGCATTTGGGGAACTTATGTCTACAAATCGGAACGCGTAAAAGGTACCTGTGTTCGGCCATATCAGAACGATGGGATTATGCAGAAGGCTGCGACAGGGCATCCTTTTGATCAAGATTTTCTAAAGCCTTATTCAATGATGAAACAAGGAGAAAATGAAGCTGGAGCGGAATTTCAATCCCAGAGCGATAGAGCTGATCGCAGTCATACCGAGGACGATCAAGACAAACCGTAGCTACCATTTTCATGAAAAAGGGTTCTGTAAATAATATACACAACCCTTTTTTATGGAAATCTGATTTACATTATTTCATTTTCATCACCATATTATCCGCGCCTTCAGTAGACACTTTTACCTGACCAGATTTGTTCTTCGTAGACTTATAGTGGACATGGTTTTTGACCCCATCAATTTGAACAGTCTCTACTGAACCAATATTAACCATATTGTCTGCCCCCTCTATCGTCACCGTTGTGATGTCATTCCCTGTTACAGTATTCCCTTTTCCCTCAATAATCAATTTACTCACATTGCCACGGATCACAACTTTATTGTCAGCACCTTCTATTTGTACAATCTCCCCCCCTTTGGCCTCTATCGTACGATTATTGTTCACCCCTTCAATTGAGATAACTTTTCCCTGCTGATTAACCACATCGTTCGTTAGAGCCTTGGAAACTGGCTCTTTGGCCGCCATCACCAAACTTCCGATCAAAAGAAGTGAAAATCCAACTGTAATTGTTCTTAGTTTCATAATGTTATGTTTTCTACAGATCGACAAAAATCAAACCTAATTTCAAATCTAAAAGAGATATAAGTTATAATATACAGCGTCAATTGCATCAAGAGTATAATTGGGAAGTAAGAACTAAAATGAAACATAGCATTGAATTGGGTTTGCCTGGCACATAACGTCCCAAAAAAGATACAGTAACCGTCATAACAAAAAAAGGAGCCTAAAAGGCTCCTTTAATATCTCTAACAAATTGACAGCGGATTAAAAACTCTATTTTACTGCGTCTACAACTGCTTTGAAAGCTTCTGGGTTATTTAAAGCTAAGTCAGCTAAAACCTTACGGTTCAAACCAATGTTTTTAGCGTTTAATTTACCGATCAATTGGGAATAAGAAATTCCGTGTTGACGAGCTCCAGCGTTGATACGTTGAATCCATAAAGCTCTAAACTCGCGTTTTTTGGTTTTACGATCGCGGTAAGCGTATTGTAAACCTTTTTCTACTGTATTTTTAGCAATAGTATAAACTTTGCTACGTGATCCAAAGTAACCTTTTGCAAGGCCTAGGATTTTTTTGCGTCTTCTTCTAGAAGCTACTGCGTTAACCGAACGTGGCATATTTTTAAAATTAGTTTGGTAGAAGGTGTCATGTATTTCAATGAACTTACAACCTTATACCCGGTTAAAAAATTATTATTAATAAAATCGAATAAAACTTATTTACCGATAGCAAGCATACGTTTTACGTTGCCCATATCGCCATCAGATACATAACTTGTTTGTGTTAAGTTACGTTTACGTTTTGTGCTCTTTTTTGTCAAGATGTGGCTTTTGAAAGCGTTTTTTCTTGCAATTTTACCTGTTCCAGTCAATTTGAAACGTTTCTTTGCGCTGGAATTGGTTTTAACTTTTGGCATAATACTTATAAATTTTATATCAATCTGTTAGAATTCTTATTATTTTTTAGGAGCCTTTGGAGCTACTGTTAAAAACATGCGTTTACCTTCTAATTTCGGTAAAAGCTCTACTTTACCGTAATCCTCTAAAGCCTGAGCAAAGCGTAACAACAAGATTTCACCTTGATCCTTGTGTACAATAGCACGACCTTTGAAGTGTACATAAGCACGAACTTTCTCTCCACTTTCAAGAAACTTAATCGCATGCTTCAATTTGAACTCAAAATCATGCTCACCAGAGTTAGGTCCGAAACGGATTTCTTTAATAACAGTCTGTTTTGCATTAGCTTTGATTTCCTTTTGTTTCTTCTTCTGTTCGTAAACAAACTTACTGTAGTCGATAATCTTACAAACCGGCGGTACAGCATTTGGCGAAATCTCCACTAAA